>OLRX01000189.1_pt1 | contig 58432 bp, 68 predicted proteins | sample 1672991 | NCBI WGS metagenome assembly OLRX01 (sample SAMEA3136744, study PRJEB25190) | human gut metagenome | biome: human gut; feature: human-associated habitat; material: faeces | place: Austria | collected 2013
CATGGAATCGAGGTGTCTTTCTTTTATGCAAAATCACGAACTTGCTCATTTATAGTATAATAATTAAATAAATCTTATTAATAATCTAATTGTTATTTTAGAATCATATTCTTTTTTGTTTATTTTTAAAAAGGATTTAGTTTATATAGCAAGATACGCTGGAGGTAATACCTTTTCTTCTTTTGTGATTGAGAATCTTTTTTGAAGTGCTTTCATTTATTTTTATGTTAATGGAAATTACTTTTTGATTTTAGGAAAAGTTCTTGTGCGTTGAGCCGCACAGGGATTAAGAGGTAGTTTTGTATCCAGATTGATAAAGGATATAATCGGTTAAACTAATGCGTGGAATCATCCAGGCTTTTCCTGTTTTTAGAGCATGAAGCTGGCCAGAGCGGCAGAGCTTACATACAGTGGCTGGGGTGCAATTCAGAATTTCTGCAGTTTCATTCGCGTTGAGAAGATCAGGCTGGTTTTCCAGAAGATTGAGCATGATAAAACTCCTTTCAGAAGTATTGATTACGTGAATGTTAGGTATTTAATTATTTTTTGTTCCTTTTCGGAAAGATATTGCCGATGAATTTTTAATGCATAAATCAAACATATGACGGAATCATACATTTGACTTTATGTTTTCCAATGGTACAATTAGAGAAAGAACAGATGGGAAACTCGAAACTATCCTACTAAAAATGTCTGCTGACAGAACAGCAATGCTAAAACATGAAAGGAAGAATTAAAATATGACACCACTTGAAATTATGAAATGTTCCGCTGCCTATGCCAGCGGATATGAAAATACGCCTTTCAAAGAGCAGAATCGTGCAAAACAGCTTTGTTGGGAATATAACCGTACGTCACCAAATGAACAAGAGAAACGTCGTTCCATTCTACAGGATCTGTTGGGAACCTGTTCACCGATGACCGGTATCGAGCCGGATTTTCATTGTGATTATGGTTTCAATATTCACATCCACGGTCTGGCTGTTATCAATTATAATTGCGTTATTTTGGATACATCTCCAGTGAATATCGGCGCCGGTGCGTTTATTGCTCCCGGTGTATGCTTGGCTTGCTCTGGTCACTCTGTTGATCCGGAACAGCGCAGTCACGGCATTGGAACTTCAGCGCCGATCACACTGGAAGAAAACGTCTGGCTCGGTGCAAATGCTACCGTATGCGGCGGTGTGACAATCGGTGCTGGTTCAGTTATTGGAGCTGGAAGTGTGGTAACGCATGATATTCCGGCGGGTGTTATTGCGGCGGGCGTGCCTTGTAAGGTTATTCGACCTATTACAGAGGATGATAAGATTGCACCGGCAGAAATCATATTCTAACATGGAATAAAAACTGAAAAATCGGAATTTGCGCTTCTATAAGGTGGAATGTGTTGACACAAAAAATACAGTATGATAGTATTATCATTAGAAAAAAGGATGGCACATTTCGTGTAAGGTGAGGAAATGATTAATAGATAATTTAATTTAAGTAAGACACATATAGTTATTGAGCCTGTAGAAAATAGGTTTATTTTTGTGTACGCTTAAGTTGGATTATCGCAAGAGGCATTTCCTTTGCTTTTCCTTAGGGAAAGTAATAAAGGTCTATTTAGCGAGTCTATTTTTGCGTATGCAAAAAAGGCTCGTTTTTGTGTGTACAAAAATAATTGACTCGTGTTTCGAAAAGGAGGAACTTTATGTTACAGATAAAGAAATTAAATTTAACACATAAAAAAGACCTGAGAGTAATTCTTGATGATTTCAACCTTGTGCTAAATGATGGAGATAAAGCAGTTATCATTGGAGAAGAAGGGAACGGAAAATCAACATTAATGAAGTGGATATATGATCCATCGCTTATAGAAAACTATATAGAAGCGGATGGGGAAAGAGTAATGGGAAACGAACGTTTTGGTTACCTTCCGCAAGAGATGCCCGATGAAGATAAGAAAAAAACCGTATACGAGTATTTTTCTGAGGAAGAAATATTCTGGGAGAAAACGCCAAAAGAACTGTCTGTTACTGCAGGGAAATTTGGAATAAAAAATGATTTTTTCTACAGTAGTCAGATGATGGGGAGCCTTTCAGGAGGAGAAAAAGTCAAGGTACAACTCATGCGGCTTTTTATTCGCGATGTTTCTGTGCTATTGTTAGACGAACCTTCAAATGATATTGACATTGCGACGCTTACATTACTGGAAAAAACCATAAATGAATGGAAACATATTGTGCTTTTTATTTCACACGATGAAACATTGATAGAGCGTACCGCCAACATGGTAATACATATCGAGCAGATTAAGCGAAAAACAGAAGCGAGATATACCGTGGCCAAGCTTCCCTATAGAAACTATGTGGAGGAACGGCTTCATAAATTTGAACTTCAAGAACAGAGGGCACTATGTGACCGTAGGGAAAAAAAGATTCGAGATGAGAAATATCAAAGAGTGTCTCAGAGTGTGCAAAGCGCATTAGCAAATTGTTCCAGACAAGCGCCGTCGGTGGCAAAGAATTTGAAGGACAAAATGCACACAGTTAAGGCTATGGGGCGAAGATTTGAAAGAGAAGACGAAAATATGACGCAAATGCCGGAGCAGGAAGAAGCAATCTTTTTTAAATTAGGAGATAAAAACGCATACATTCCAACAGGGAAAACGGTCATAGAATATGAACTTTCAAAGCTAATGACTCCAGAAGGCGAAAGAATTTTGGCAGAAGGAATTTATTTGAAAATAAAAGGATCAGAGAAAATCTGTATTATAGGAGCCAACGGGGCAGGAAAAACGACTCTTCTAAAAAAGATAGCGGAAGAACTTATGAATCGGAATGATATTAAAGCAGAATATATGCCCCAAAATTATGAAGATTTGTTGGAGCTATCTGTTACACCGGTTGATTACCTTGATAAAACAGGAGATAAAGAAGAGCGTACAAGAATTAGAACATACCTAGGTTCACTTAAATACACGCCAGATGAAATGGAGCATCCTATTCGGGAGTTGTCTGGTGGACAAAAGGCGAAAGTGCTTCTTTTGAGGATGAGTTTAAGTGGTGCGAATGTTCTTATTCTGGATGAGCCTACAAGAAATTTTTCACCATTATCCGGCCCGGTAATAAGAAAAATGCTCCGAGAATTTCCAGGGGCTGTCATTAGCATTTCTCACGATAGAAAGTACATTGAAGAGGTGTGTGATAAAATATATCAGCTAAATCCTAATGGATTACAGTTAATTAGTGAGTGATAAAAAAGATGAAAGACTGACAACTTCCAGCTTTTAGAACTAGAGAAATCGGTATTTAGAAAGGAGAAATAGTGAGATGAAGCTAAATGCAATTCATCATGTTGCGATTATTGTATCGGATATTCAGGCGGCAAAAGATTTTTATGTCCATAAACTGGGATTTAATGTTATTAGAGAAAATTATCGAGAGCAAAGAAAAGACTGGAAACTGGATTTGAAAATTGGAGATGGTGCAGAAGCAATTGAATTAGAAATTTTTGCAGAATTAAATCCACCTAAGCGTGTCAGCAGACCCGAAGCTTGTGGTCTGCGCCATTTGGCATTTCATGTAGATGATATTGTGGCGGTGGTTGCCGAGCTTAAAAAATGTGGAATTGAATGTGAACCAATCCGATATGATGACTATACAGATAAAAAAATGACATTTTTCTTTGATCCAGATGGACTTCCCTTGGAGTTGCATGAATAACTTCCAGTTGATCTGTATCAATACAGCACTTTTGTAAAGAAGAGGGAAAAATGAGACAGGAACCGTACATTGCTGTGGATCTGCATGGAATGACGTCAGAGCAGGCCATAGAGAGAATTAATTTACTGGTAAAACGCGCCAATCCCAGCACGTATCGTATCCGTATTGTCATGGATTTAATCGAGGGAATTCTATTCAGAGAGCGATTTACAGAGAATTTGGATATGGACAAAATCCTAAAATATTAAGGATTGTAGGTGGTGATAATCCGGGAATAACAGAGCTGATTCTTCGGGAGTATTAGAAGGAACAATGAAATGTAGGATTAAAAAGAGAATTATTCCAAGGGAAGACAGAAAATCTCGATATGAAAATAAGGGGGATCAATATGCGAATACTGGTAGATGCCGATGCCTGTCCGGTCATTCGTCTTGTGGAAAAGATTGCAAAAGCGCATGAAATTACGGTGGTGTTGCTTTGTGATACGAACCATGTACTGGAATCAGATTATAGTGAGATCAAAGTCATTAGTGCCGGGATGGATGCAGTTGATTTTGCTCTGGTGGGAATGTGTTCCAAGGGAGATATCGTTGTAACGCAGGATTACGGAGTGGCTGCCATGATTCTGGGAAAAGGTGCCTATGGGATTCATCAGAGTGGAAAATGGTACACCAATGAGAATATCGATCAGATGCTGATGGAACGGCATATCAACAAGAAAGCCAGAAGAGCCTCCGGAAAGCATCATCTGAAGGGATCGGCGAAGAGAACAGAAGAGGATGATTTGAGGTTTGCGGAATCCTTTGAAAAGCTGGTCAGAAAGGGTCTGGGGAGATAAGATATTTATAATCAAGGTGGGAGCATGACGTTCAACCAGAGCAGTTTCGAAATAACTCTCTAGCGGTTATGCTCCACCTTTTTATAATATATTCAAAGAATTATATCGTGCTGGCGATATATCCGTAAAATTCTATTTACTTTTCTTATATACATTTCTTTTTTGTAAATTCATTCATAACAGAGAAAATGGCTGCTTTCTCTGATTCGGTTAAAAGATTCCATTTTTGGAGAAGTTCCCCTTGCTCGCTGGTACTGGGCTGTTCTACGGAACGGAAAAAGTCAGCTAAAGTGATACCAAAGGTACTGCAGAGGATTTCAATCTTATCAATAGGTGGATAGAGGTTCTTTTGATACCACGTAGCGATCGTTGATTGCGGGATATTGGATAATTTGGCTAAATGATATGTGGACCAGCCACGGGCTTCTCGAAGTTCGGTAATTTTTTTTAGAACATCAAACAATGTGATATCGCCTCCTCTATTAAATTATCTCAGTTACGATAATTTTAATTCGTGAATTCGATAGACAATAGATGTGGAAAGACGTATACTTATATCGTAAATACGATACAATAAAAAGGGTGTAAAGAAGACTTATGTATGGAGGATGTATGTTGCGATTTAATAGAATTATGGGAATTTTTATTGGATGTACCATTTGTATAAGCATTTTTCCGGTTGCTCAAAACCGGAAGTGGACGTAAAAGAGGTTGCTGAAGAATCAGTTGAATTGGAGCATGATAATGTTAGAAAAATACAACGAACGGATTTGTATCCGTTTCGTTTTGAAACCCCTAATAAAGTAATTGATGTTGTGGGGAAAAAGAATGTAAATGAAATGGTTAAATGGCTGGAAGATGGAAATTTAGATTTCATATTCCTGAAATCCTATATGGATGATGCGAGCTTATTTTCTTTTAATGGTGTTGGAATTGGGGATAGTATTTCTGACGCTGCTGATATTTTACAAAATCATTTTGAAGAACTCACAAATGGTATTGCGGACAATGTCGTTTCAAAAATGATGAATGGTGAGATAAATTATAATTCGGACATTATTACTCTGGTAACCTCAGAGATGGAAGGACATCTTTTTGTTGATAAAGAAAATCCTGACTATTTTCTTGCAATTCAAGATCAGGAATCCGATGGGAAAATTTCGGTATTAAAATATTTTTATAATGGTAGGGTAACTCAGGACGGAAAAATGGTTGTAAATACGGGGGAAAAGATAGATTTATTTCCACTAAGAGATCACGGTATAAGTGCAATTTACAAGGAACTGGGTTGGCAGAATAATGAAAGAAAAATGCAGTATCAAGGTATGAGTTTTTGTGAAGAAGGAGAATTATTAGAAATAGTAATAGATTATGGGGAAGACAATGATTTTTTGTATAAATTTAGTGGAGTCGAAATTGGAACGCCACTAGAAATTGTTGACGATCTTTTAGTAGATAACTTTTTGTTGAAGTCTAGTCGGGAAGATTTTGATGTTTACATCGACGAGAAGTATCCAGATTTTATATTGTATATGTATAAAGATAATAAAGCGCATACGGTTGATCGGATAGTATATAGATACAACAATTTAGAGGAGTATCCGCCTTATAATGACTATGAAACGTCTAAAACAGCTCAAATAGTAGCTGAGGAACAGAAAATTATGGATCAAGGGGAGGAGGATTACCCATTCTCTACAGGAACATATTACTCTATTGGTGGGTATTATTCTTATATGATTGCAGAAATCTGTGATGTAGGGCGATTTTATCAGATACAGATTACAGATTATGATATTGGCCATATTGAAAAAGTGGTTGATGGATTAATCAAAAAGAAACCAAATGGATTGTATATTATAGAAAATACGATCGATGACAGTAAGAATATATATATTAGAGAAGACGAATATGGAATAATTATTGAAGGTTTGTCTAGTGGTTATTACTGCCATTTTAGCATTCCTCATGAAAAACTAAATATTGCCAGTGAGGAAGAATTATTGGGAACAACAGAAGATACAGATTCATATGATAACAGTCAGCCAGAGGAACCTTGGGAAGATACAACAAGTGATTTTCAGAGTAAGCGGTATATTTTGCCGTATAGTTCAGAATTACATTTATTGGAAATGGATCTTTGGGATCTGACGAAAGAAGAAGTAAGGCTAGGATTGAATGAAATTTACGCGCGGCATGGAAGAAAATTTAAGGATGAGCAACTGCAAAAGTATTTTGATTCTTTAGAGTGGTATGAGGGGACGGTAGAACCGGAGGATTTTTCGGAAGATGTATTGAATCAAATAGAAAAAGATAATATAGCGTATTTAAAACATTATCTGGAAAGAGAATATCCGTAGATAGCAGTTTCTGATGACAAAAGGTAAATACTGCTCTGAAATTCAGGCAGTAAATATATGGCATGGAGGAGAGGTTATATGCTTAGGTTTAACTTGGGGACAGAGATGTTGGAGTATAGTGATGATTATGCGTTTTACAATGCGTATTGGAGTGGGCTAAGTGCGATTGCAAATCGGGCATATAGTGAGTTCAAAGAAGAAATATGTTCGTACAGTTCAATTTCAGACTTGTTGAGAGATGTATCAACGATTGCGGATGAAAAATTAGATTTGGCATTTTCCTATTGTGTTGATGCATTAATGAGCCATGGGATATATGATTATGATATCGAGCGATTAAAAGAACGTGCAGGAGAAGATGCAGATTTTGAAGAAGATGAAGCATATCAGGATTTACTTCGCCAATATCAGAGTATTCAAGAAAGTGAGGCAGATTTAAAGCAACAGAGAGAATATGAAAGAGCTTCCCGTTCACGTTGGCAAGGAGGAGGTTTTGGAATTAGAGGAGCAGTAAAGGGAGCGGTAAAAGCCGGAGCTATGAATATGGTTACGGATGGTTTCCGCGGGATTGGAGATTCATTTACAGATGCCGGAGATCGAAAAAAATTTAAAAAATTAAGAAGTTCACTTCTATCAGGGAAGAATATGAATGAACTTGGAAATGCTCTGTGGAGATGTATTATGAATGGTATTATGAATACTTTGGCAGAGATATTAGAGGAAGAAACGGGAAAAGATCCGTCCGGATTATTATGGGAGGGAGAATCAAAGGCAAAAGCAACGTTCAATAATATATCACGGATATCGAATGGCGAGCAAAAGCTGGTTGCATTAAAGACTGTTTTAGAAGCAAATCCGTATAATTGGACCTATATGAAATATCTGTTAGAAAATTATTCAGATTATAATATCCCGTGTAAAGAGGCGCTGGCTGTGGCCGGTTATTTCCAGACGTTTCAGTGTGAATCGTGGAAGTGCAATAAAATGGCACAGCTTATAAATGCTGCAGCAAAAGACGGAAACACTGAGAAAATAAAAGCCAGTGCGATTGAATTAGGATATCTAAACGAAGATTTACGCCCATTGGAACAGACATATCCTGGAGTGGAAAATTATCCGCAAAAGATATTAGTTGCAATGGCATTGGTTGAGGGGTTGGCAATTAAAAGAAAAATTGATGAGGAAAAAGAGAACGCATACGAAATACTTTCTGCATATGAGAATCAGTTTACGGATATTTGTAAAAAATATGGTTTGCTAAATAATGATTCGGATGATTGGGGAGATATAGTGAATGCCTGTGCAGAGTCCGGATATGTTGCGGAATTGAAAGAAGTAAAAGAAAACTTAGCAACACAGAAAGAACAGGCTTTTATAAGAGAAACCACCGTTAATGGAATTAGATTTGAAACATTAGAACAAGCCGGAATTTATAAAGAGGAACTGCTGAGATATGAGAAAATCTATCCACCGGTATATTCGTACGTGGATTTTGAAAGTTCAAAACTGGAAGCGGCTATTGTCCAGTTAAAAAAAGAAAATTTTACTAGCAAAGAATTACAAGATGATATTGGATATTTGGAAGAAAAATTAGAACGATTGAAAATAAGGGAATGTTCTCCAGAATACAAAAGGAGCAAAGCATTTATTGAAGAGTTTTCAAAATTCAGTGATAATGTGTTAATTTATGGTTCAGAGGATTTTTTGAAATGTGTAACAGGATTCATAAAAGATCCGGCTTTTTTACAGTATGAAAGTAGTATGATTCCCTCTGTAATATACAACGAGTCTAGTATAAATAATGTGAGAGGATTCATATTGTCGGATCAGTTTCTCTATTATGTATCTTCTGGTTTATTCGGACGAAAGGTTGTTGCTTTAAAGTTAGATAAAATATGGAAAGTAACCTGTAATGAATCAAAGAAAATTATTTTGGTTAATGGAGTGAATGGGGATACGAAGATTAAAATGGAAAAGGTAGAACTCATAGCTCCATTTGCGGAAATATTGAATAAATACTTAGAGGACAATACAAAAAAAGCAACGGATTCAAAACCTGAAACAGAAAATAAGAAACAAGAGAGCTCTAAAGTTACAGACGAAAAAAAAGTAACTACTTCGACTTCTGTGGAAGTACCTAAACAGCTTAACAATGAACCTCAAAAAGTACAAGCGACGACAGCGGCATCTTCTTTAGAAAAACTGGCTTTAATATTGTCTGGAATTACAATAATTGGATATTTTATAATGAATGGAATAAGTTTGCTATTAGTAATACCGGCCTTAATTATTACTAATAAAGCATTAAAGAATGGGATGGAAAAGGAAAGCCTTGGAAGATTGGCTTTGATTGGTGACGGGATCGTACTACTTTTACATATTGTAGGTTTTATTTTTTAAAAATCATTTTTTTGAGTTAGATATTATAATCGTGAGAATACCGACAAGGAGGTAAAACGCCATGAACACAAGTATTCTTGCGGTGATCATCGGAGCTGCGGTCTCAATCTTGGAGATCCTAACCAAAGACGATGATTAAAACGAAGGAGCCCCGGGCGGAAAGTTGCCCGGGGTATTTTTATGCCAAAAAGGAGGAAAAAAGGATGGCAGCGAATGTAGAAAATATGTTTTACACAAGAGAGAAACCGTGGCACGGGTTGGGAACCATGGTGATGGATGCACCCACATCGGAGGATGCCCTGCGGTTGGCAGGACTGGATTGGCGGGTTATTCAGAAACCGCTTGTAACTGAAGATGGAATTCTGGTTCCGGGCTTCAAGGCCAATGTAAGGGACACAGATGATCAGGTGCTGGGAGTTGTGTCGGACCGGTATAAGGTGGTACAGAATCAGGAGGCATTCGCCTTTACGGACGAACTGCTGGGATATGGAGTGAAGTATGAGACGGCGGGTTCCCTGCAGAATGGGAGGAGAACGTGGCTGCTTGCAAAGCTTCCGCATCAATATATAATAAGTGGAGATGAGATCACACCGTATCTGGTGTTTATGAATTCCCATGACGGAATCGGAGCCATCAAGGTGGCCATGACACCAATCCGAGTGGTCTGCCAGAACACATTGAATCTGGCGCTGTCCACGGCAAAGCGGAGCTGGACGACGAATCATGTCGGAGATATTCGTGGGAAGCTGGAGGATGCCAGAGATACGCTTCTTTACGCGCATCAGTATATGGCAGAACTGGGAAAAGCGATTGATGAGCTGAACCGGATCAAGCTGGAGGATCGGCAGGTATATAAGTATATTGACGCTCTGTTTCCACTGGATGAGGATGCGTCGGAGATCCAGAAGAGGAATTTGCTGCGTCTCAAAGAGGATGTGAAAATGCGGTATTATGACGCACCGGATTTACAGGGTATTGGCAAGAATGGTTACCGGTTTGTGAATGCGGTGTCGGATTTTGCAACTCATGCGAAACCTCTAAGGGAGAGAGCAACGTATAAAGAGAATCTCTTTGCAAAGACGGTGGATGGAAATGCAATGATTGACCGGGCATATGGTCTGGTCACATCGGCATGAAGGAGGCGGTGAGGATGAAAGAAAAGTATGCCATTTATCGGGGAAGAACCGGTTTCTATGCGCTGGATTATGTTGATACCATGGAGCGGCTGCAGGATTTTATCTGCTGGTATGGGTGAAGAAAGAAGACTTGCCTATTGTGGTGAACCGTGCCGGAGGCAGAACCTCATTCTCCCCTCTGGAAGAAAATTTTGTTGCGTTAATTGAGGTGGAAGAATGGGAAGATCCGCTGAAAGCCCATGAACGGGCAGAAGAGAAGACAATCTGTGATTCTTCGGTCATTCTCAGCAGGGAAGAGCTCCTGAGCCGGATCGATGAGGTAGAGGATGCGCTTGACAGAGCGGATGATATGGCTGCAAAGTCGGAGAAGCGGTTGACACATAGGGAGGTGTTTCAAGGCTTTCGAGAAAAGAAATCATAAAGCGGATGTGGCTTGCGCCAGAAGTGTTTCACTATTATAGATTAGAGCACTCCTGATCACATAAGCAACTTGAATTTTGTACATAATAATGCTATTATTATATGCAAAGAGAGGTGATAAGCTATGCCACAGATTTTACCAATTACAGATTTGCGTAAAACAAATGAAATTTCAGAGCTTTGTCATAAGGATCATGAACCCATTTTTATTACCAAAAATGGTTATGGCGATCTGGTAGTGATGAGTATGGAAGCGTATGAGCTTTTGATTCAGAGTAACCGGATGGATGCAGCGATTACAGAGGCAGAGCAAGAGGTAATGGATGGTGCCGAACTCATCGATGCGAGAGAAGCACTTGCCGGGCTGAGGAGAAAATATGCCAAATAAGTACAAAGTAGAATTGTATCCGAAAGCTCTGCGGGAGTTGGACGGTATATACCGGTATATTTATGAGGTACTGCAGGCACCGGAGTATGCTTTGGGACAGTTGGATCGGCTGGAAGCCGGGATCTGGAAGCTGGAAGAATTTCCTTATCGATGCGCGGAGAGGAAAACCGGCATTTATGCAGGAAAAGGATATCGGGAACTGCAGGTGGATCATTATACCGTAATTTACCGGATTGATGAGGAGAACCGAACGGTTCTGGTGGTGACAGTGCAATATAACAAAAGAAATTTATGATTGAGGTGGGAGTATCCAGGAAGGGTACTCCTTATTTTTATGCGAAAAGCAGGAAAGGAAGGAGCTTTATGAGAAATGCAACACAAAAGGAACAGATGGATGGAATGATGCGGCGTCCGATTCCGAAGAAAAAGGTCAGCATCGTACACCTTTCCATGGTGAAGGAAGGACGGTGCCTGTACGGTATGAGCCGGTTCCATGAGCCATCGGAGGCGGTGGAACTGGTACGGCCACTTTTAGAAACGGCAGACAGAGAGATGCTTCTGGTGATGTCACTGAATACCAAGCTGGAACCGATGGCACTGGAGATTGCGGCGGTGGGAAGCCTGCTTTGCTGTACGGTGGACATGCGGGATTTATTTAAACATGCGATTCTTTCTAACGCGGCATACATCCTGTGCTTCCATAACCATCCATCCGGGGATGCGGAAGCCAGCAGAGAGGATCAGAAGATTTCCCGTAAGATGGCGGAAGCAGGAAAGCTTTTAGGAATCCGACTGCTGGACCATATCATCATCGGGGATGATACATTCTGCAGCCTGAAAGATGGAGGATTATTGGAAGAAACAGAACAGGAGGTGGCATGATGGTGATGATTGCGGACAGCGGGATTGTCAGAAATCGAAGAGTAGGGAAAGGAGAACGAAAGAGTGATTAAGATCATCATTATTATCTGTTTATTATCGTAAAAGAAGGAGGAACGGAAATGTATACAACGATATCAACCGCCAATATGAGCCGGGAGGAGTGGCTGACTCTTCGGAAATCCGGAATTGGCGGATCGGATGCGGGAGCCATCTGTGGGTTAAATCCCTACTCCAGTGCAATGAAGGTGTTTCTGGATAAAACCGGGCAGAGCGAAGAACCGGAGGACAATGAAGCGATGCGGGTGGGAAGAGATCTGGAGGATTATGTAGCACACCGATTTATGGAAGCCACCGGGTTAAAGGTACGCCGATCAAATCAGATGTACCGGAGTGTGGAGTATCCATGGATGATTGCCGACGTGGATCGGCTGGTGGTCGGCGAGGATGCGGGACTGGAATGTAAAACGGTCAATGCGTATGGGGCGGAGCACTGGAAAGACGGTGCAGTACCGCCCCATTACTTATTACAATGTAATCATTACATGGCAGTGACCGGAAAGAAAGTATGGTATCTGGCGGCACTGATCCTGGGGCTGGAATTTAAGTTTGTCCGGATAGAACGGGATGAAGATATGATACGGAACCTGATTACGATTGAACGGAACTTCTGGGAGCAGAATGTTCTGGCAGGAACCATGCCGGAACCGGATGGATCCGTTGCCTGTGATGCAGTGCTGGAACAGTATTTTAAAGTGTCCCGGAGGGGAACTGCGATACCGCTGATTGGCTTTGATGAGAAGCTGCGGCGCCGGGAAGAGTTATCTGATCTTCTGGGAAAGCTGGAAACGGAGAAAAAGCAGATTGAACAGGAAATCAAGCTCTATATGGGCGAGCATGAGCAGGCCTTTACGGAGAAGTACCGGATCAGTTGGTCCGGTGTGGAGTCATCCCGTCTGGATACAGCCCGGATCAAGGAGGAGCAGCCGGAAATTTACCGGGACTATTTAAAAGTAACGCCGTCCAGACGGTTTACGATCAAGGTAGCGTAATTGAGGAGTGAGAACGGAGGAAAGGAATCATGAAGAATCAGAAACTGGAACAGATTGTAGAGAGGGCAAATGCAGAATACCGTAAGTTTCGGTATGAAATGATGGAGAAAACAACGAAAAAGGAACTATGGGAAGGTGCCGGAAAAATCTATTTCTATTCTATGGTAAAAGATTATCTGGAAGGTGTTACAGAGATGCCGGGAGCCTATGTTCAGGTACTGGCGAAGGAGAAGAACCCATTATCTGCTCTTTATGAAGTATACTCTGACAGCGAGAGTCTTGGGTTTGCAACGTGGGAGGAGATCGAAGAGATTTTGGAGGTCATGGTACAGGAGGAAGCGGGCTTTGCCGCCTGAGAGAAGGAGGAAATAAAATGTCAATAGACGTAAAGAATGAACTAGAGAGAAAAGCTGGAAACAGCGGAACCGGAACGTCGGGAACTGCAGTCCGGCTGACCAAAAATATGACCATTGTAGATATGGTGAAGGCGTTGGAACCGGAGATCAAGCGGGCGCTGCCGTCGGTTCTTACCCCGGAGCGGTTTACAAGAATGGCACTTTCTGCGATCAATAATACACCGACGCTGGCACAATGTACACCGATGTCCTTTATCGCTGCGCTGATGAATGCGGCACAACTGGGGCTGGAGCCGAACACTCCTCTGGGACAGGCGTATCTGATTCCGTATAAGAATAAAGGAATGCTGGAGTGTCAGTTCCAGTTGGGTTACAAAGGGCTTATTGATCTGGCCTATCGTACCGGGAAGATCCAGAGCATCCAGGCTCATGCAGTACGGGAGTATGATTATTTTGAGTTTGAATATGGTCTGGAGCCGAAACTGATTCATCGTCCGTCAGAAGGGGAGAGGGGCGAAATTACTTATATTTATGCGATCTTTCGGACGAATTCCGGAGGCTATGGATTTGAGGTTTCCAGCAAGACGGAGATGGATGCCTTTGCAGCACGGTATTCCAAATCGCTGGGAAGTAAGAGCAGCCCATGGAATGAGTCATTTGAGGAGATGGCAAAGAAAACGGTGGTGAAACGGGCCTTAAAATATGCCCCGATCTCCGCAGATTTTCAAAAGGCACTCCTGACGGACGAGACAATCAAAACCGAGATCAGCGTGGATATGGCAGAAATACAGGATCAGACGGCATTTGAACCGGAAGCAGCATAGGAGAAAAACCATGGATAGAACCACAGAAGATATCGTTATTGAAGCTGTGACAGAGCGAGTTGACCAGATCATAATGCAAAGCAGGAAGGCAGTAGCATCCGAACAGGAAGAGAGAGATCAGATGTTAAAGGGGTTGGATGAGGAGATGCGACACCGGTTTGAAACCTTTGCCGGAACTCTGATTACGGAGAGCGCCGAGGATTACCAAATCATTTACCGGGCAGCCTTTGCGGACGGATTGAGACTGGCACATCAAATATTTAGATAAGTAAGGAAAAGAGAAGCGGGGCGGAGTGAAATCCGTCCCGTATGACATTTCAGGAGGAAAAACCATGGAGAGAATGAAGTTTGAACAGGAAATTGAAAAGAGGCTGGAGAAAGAAACCGGGAAGAAGTATGAGGTTCGCATGAAAAAGATGACAAAGAATAATGGTCAGGTATTGACTGCACTGCAGGTGCGGATGCAGGGAGAAAGAACCGGAGCGCTGCTTTACATGGAGAACTCGATGGATTTCTTGGATCAGACATTGGATGAAGAGAGTCTGTTGGCTGTGGCAACAGAGAAGGTGCTGGATTTTGTGCGCCATGGCGCGAAGTTTCCGCTGTCAGAGGAGGAGATCGATCGGTTCCTATGCTGGGATAAGGCAAGAAAACAGGTAGTATTTCGTTTCATAAATCGGGAATGGAATGCTTCGCAACTGTCGGAGATGCCGCACAGAGAATATCTGGATCTGGCAGTTGTTTATTCGATTTGTTTTCCGAGAGGTGAGGATATGTACCTGGGCCGGGTGGACAATACCCATTTAGAGCTATGGGGGATTAACGAAGAAGAACTTTATCAGGCGGCCATGGAGAATACACCGACCCTGCTGGGGGAGCAGCTGGTTGAGCTCCGGAAGGTGCTAAAGGAGATGTCTCCCTGTATGCCGTGGGTAGAGGATGAGCGCGGTGATGGTTTCAATCAACCGGAGCTTTATATTTTAAGTAATCGGATGGGAACGCAGGGGGCAACTGTGGTTCTTTATTCTAAGAAGGTAAAGGAACTGGCAGAGAGAAAACGCTCCGATCTGTATCTGCTCCCAGCATCGGTGCATGAACTGTTGGCAATGCCGGTAAATAGTGGGATGCCGGTGGAAGCAATTCTGGCGATGGTGAGGATGGTAAATTTTCAGGATGTGCAGCCGATGGACCGGTTATCCAACAATGTCTATCGATACTTCAGAAAAACGGGAGAGATTATGGTAATTCGAAATGCTACGGAGGATCGGAAGGATGAAATTTGAGCAGATGACAACGGAGAAAGTTGATCCTATGGCTGGTCTTTCCGGAACGGTACGTGTGTTGATGGAAGGGGGGATTACCTGTACGCTTTTGAAGGGCGATGGAAGAGAGTTGTCCCGGTTTGAGGATGCTTCTATTGACTGCATTATTACCGATCATCCCTGGCTGGATGAGGCATCGAATCAGGGAGGCAACCGTTCCTTTGCCGCCTACGATTGTTTCCGGTATACGATCGATGATTTTCGTGAGAAGGCAAGAATACTAAAGGATGGATGCTTTCTGGCAGAGATGCTGCCGGCAGAAAATGAGCACAACTATGACTATCTTTACCAGATCAAACAGGATGCGAAGAGGGCGGGCTTTCTATATTACAGTAAAGTACCCTGGAAGAAAGGTGGTTTTGTCAGCAATACCGGAAGGAAGGCTAAGAACACAATGGATGTGATGATCTTCTCCAAAGGGAAAGCCAGAGCGCTGCGTCCGGATGTCAAACGCAGTCAGGAGAAAGGAGAACCGGTAAAAATGAGTGGAGCAAACGGAATGCTGCCGACAGCATTTGATATTCCACCGGTGCCAAAAGCGCAGCGAATCCATCCCAATGAGATTCCGGTAGAATTGTGCGAAGCGCTGATTGGATATTTGACACTTCCGGGGGAGAAAGTGCTGGATCCGTTTGCCGGGAGCGGAAGTCTGGGTGTGGCAGCTTTAAGAACCGGACGGAGCAGTGTACTGATCGAGAAGGATCCGGGAATGGTGGAGAAGGGAAAGGAGCGGTTGATGGCGGGAAATTGGAGAAAAAGATAGGACAGCAGCTTTTCGGTGGTTTGAGATTGCCTTTTTATAGTGAATCGAATATAATCTAAGATAGTGACAGGAGGTGTTCGGAAATGAGACAAGCGTCCCCTTATACACCGGGAGCAGGAACCAGACCCCCTTATCTGGCAGGCAGACAGAGGGTATTGGAAGATGCAGAAAAGAGCCTGATATCAGCAGTGAACGGATATCCACAAAAGTCTGTGATTTATTATGGACTGAGAGGGGTTGGGAAAACAGTTTTATTAAATACCGTAGAAGATAAGGCCGATGATCTGGATATCTTGTATGAGCACATTGAAATTGCGGAAAAAAAGAGCTTTTTGAAACAGATTGCAATCGCCTCCAATAAGATAATTCATAAGCTGAGTATTGCGGAAGCGGCAAAAGAAGCCTGGAGAAAGGCGTTTGGATTTCTGCGGGCATTTAATGTTACCTATAATCCGGAAGATCAAACCTTTACGGCTGGACTCTCGGAATCATCCGGATACATTACAACCAAAGTCTTATCTGAGGATTTGACGGAATTATTTGTTACTATGGGCCGGACCGCTGCGAAGGCAGATAAAGTAATTTGCTTCTTTGTTGATGAAATTCAATATATGAGAGAAGAGGAGATGGAAGCGTTAGTGAATGCTTTCCACCGGGTGAATCAGAAGGGTTTGCCGATTATTCTTTACGGCGCGGGACTTCCGAAGGTTCTGAACCTGTTGGGAGAAGTTAAGTCTTATGCGGAGCGGTTGTTTAAGTATGAACGTATTGCGGAACTGACAGAGGAAGAAGCCAGAGAGGCTATTATTCGACCGGCGAGAGCACTGGGAGTTTCCTATACGAAGGAAGCGGTGGATGAAATCTTACGCTGGAGTAAGGGCTATCCCTACTTTGTTCAGGAGCTTTGTAATACGGTTTGGGAGAATGCGGATACGGAAGAAATATCGTTGTCGGATGTTGAAAGCGTGATTTCCATCTTCTTAAATCATCTGGATGAAAGCTTCTTTCAGATGCGTTATGAAAGATGTACGAAGAAGGAGCATGACTTTTTGTTTGCGATGGTGAAATGTGGAGAGCTGCCCTGCACAATATCCAGTGTGGCACAGTTCCTGAAGAAAAAGGTAAGTGCGATTTCTCCGATCAGAGCGCAGTTGATTAGCAAGGGAATTATTTATTCTACAGGACGGGGTGAGATCGATTTTACAGTACCGTTGTTTGATGAATACTTAAAACGGATCAATCCGGAATTGAAGTTTGATGGAGAGTAAATGAGCCTGTTTTTAAAAATAGTGTACCAATAGTGTACCAAACACAAAGGAAGTACGAAAGAATGTTGATTTTACAAGGCGCTCCGGACTCGATCAGGTTGGTCTGCAACACCCTGATCACCAGTTCAAATCTGGTTGTCGCCTCTGAGGAATCATCGAAAGATGGTTCCTTTTTTTGTGCCTGGAAAGCCTTATTTTACAAGGGTTTCCGGGATTTTAACCCTTAAAATAACTGTGAAATATCTATAGGAAAATTTCCTTGTAAATTTCCGTTAGAGGTCATTTTTTACTGCTTCTGAACGAAAAATAAGGCACCAATAGGGCACCAAATTTTTCAGCCATTTATTGGATGGCTATACCAGAGTCTGTACGGCAGAAAATGCACGCTCCAGGCTGGTATGAACGTAGGTATCATAAGTGATTTTCACGGAGGAATGTCCTAATAGCTGACTTACTACCTTAATGTCTACACCGGCTTCTATCAACTGACTGGCGAATGTATGGCGCAGTGCGTGAATTGTTACAGGCGTGATGCCAAGCGACCGCTGCATATTTTGAAAGATGTGATAGAAAGAACTTTGAACCACCATCTTTCCAGTTGATGTGCAGATTACGAAATTGCTCTGAATCCGTTTCCTGTCATGCAATTCTTTTAGATGGCTAAGAGCAGCCAGCGCTTTATCGTTCAGGGGAACTTGGCGAGTTCCAGAACGGGTTTTCGTAGAAACGATAATTTGTTTACTTCCATGTGCATTGATGCCATCACGGTTTTTGATTCTGGAAGCATTTTGTGATACGGTCAGTGTCTTGGTTTTGAAGTTGATTTTATCCCATGTCAGTCCGAGTGCTTCGCCGGAGCGCAGCCCGGTATTGGCAATTAGCACATAGGCGGAAGCGTACCAGTATCGCGGTTCTCCGCTTGAATAGAGGCAATACTGCGCTTTTTCAAGCTTTGCTAAATCTTCGCTTGATAATATCTCAATTTCTTTTGGCTGAATCGCCATATTTTCCTGTTTGGGGAGCTGTACCCCGTCAACTGGATTGTATCCGATATCACGGACGGCAACAGCATATCGGAAGCAATTATTCAGGAGGTCATAGACCTTCTTTAGAGTTGAATAAGCTAACGATGATGTGTATGAATTGATTAAGGCTTGTATTTCCATGCTGGTAAGGCTTCCTAACTGACTGCGGCCTACCGGAGAATGCTTGATCTGCCGGTTGTAAGTGCGTTCCAGACGATCGTAGGAAGCTGGTTTCATGGTGTGCCGTTTTACATTTTCAAGCCATCGCTCGATATAGGTGTTGACGGTCTCCTTGCGCGCAATTATTTCATGCCGCTGTGTTTTTTCATAAAATTCATTAAGGTTCTTTTGAACATCTTTTTCAGAGGTTCCGGTATAATAATATGTATCGTATCCGGTAATACGGATGCGCCCAAGATAAGAACCATTTGCTTTCTTCTGGATGTTTCCAGCGCCTTTTCTTTTTCGGGTACTTGTAGTAGATGGCATTTTAGTGCTCCTTTCGTCTAAAGGTGCGGATTGTGACGAGTAACAGATGTCACAATCCGCCGCTGTTAAAAATCAATATAAAATTTCTTTTCCTGCATTTTCCAGAACCCATCGCTGGATTGCTTCATCGCTGGTAACATACTGGCGACCGACTTTCACAACCGGAAGGACACCTGCGAGCAGCAGCTGCCGGAGCTTTGTTTTCCCAAATGGAAAGATCGTTAATAAGTCGGAAAATGAATATAAATTGCTGTAAACCATATCAAAATCTCCTTTCTGTGTATTTCACAGATATGATGTATAATCTAAAAAATGAAATTTACCTGTTGCCTAGTCATCCCATTGTTTTACCCGGATACCTGTAAGAGCAGCCATTGGATTTTTCCCTGTTTCATGCCGCCTTTTGGTAGAGCATCCATTGATATTGGAGCAAAACCAGCTGATGAACGTGTGGTAGCGCAGGGGAGAAAAATCGGACTCCTCACAGAAATTACGATAAATCTCGTATAACTGTCGGGAGTAAACCATATCGGTCGGTTCTCCAGTGACCTCTAGGTATTCTTCTACAAATAGCGGAATACTTTCTATAGAGTCACACTCTTGATACCGCCAGCGTTCTTTTATCTTGTCCGCAGCTTCACAGGGAGAGAAAATGTAATGGTTATTGACTACATTGCTCAAAGCTCGTAGACATATGGATATAATGTCATCTTTTTCCTGTAGCAGCTTACGGGAAAGCTCTGTATCTGCGTATTCCTTTTCTATGGTGTAAAGAAAAGGAATTACGATCATACGTGCCCAGAAAGCATCGTCTTCATCAGAACGTGAAATCGTAACGGGATAGTTGCTTGCGAATAGAAAGCGTATTGTGCTGTGAATATCCCGCAGTTTGTCATATTTTCGTTCTATTGAAATGCTGTCCCCACCGGTAATCTGTTTGATGATAGACACGACGATAGGGGTAAATTTTCCTTTAGGGAGATCCAGAGATAGATTGAGAAGTTTTCCCTGAATATCGCCCATCGAAAAACGTCCGGGAATCTGGGTAATGGATTTACTGGTAACCAGTTTATTGCCAAGCGTTTTTTGGAGAAATTCGCCTAACGTACTTTTACCACTGTTTGGAGCAGTTCCCATTACAAAGAAACATTTCCCCTTATTACAGGAAGAAAGTAAATACCCCATGGATTCTATGATTCGAGTTTTAATTTCAGGATTCCCACCGCTGATAGTAGATAGAAATCCATCAAAACTCTGGCTTTCAGGTTCTTCTATCCAGTCGGCATCCAGAGAATAGAAAATAAGAAATTTCTTATTATGAGCAAGAAGTTTCAATTTTTTCAAATTCAGGACACCGTTTTTGAGGCTGACATAATCAGCGGATTTCTGGAGCTTTTCCTCATAATCATCTGGAATCAGGCGTTCGTCTACCCGCATATAGGTAAATAAATCGTCAAATTTTTTCCTCGAATAGCTGGAGAACGCATCCTGTCTGACTTTCGAGCGGACAACCCTCAGAAGATCTTCGGAATCCTCGATAATCTGATAGCATTTACCTGTATAATAATAAAGACAGTTATCATGCAGGATGATAGTCAGAGCTTTGGTAATAGCATTCGCTATCTGGTCTATGTTCATTGAAGATTTATTTTTGCCTGACATCAGTGTTTGGGGTGCCACGGGGATTACTGTAGGCTGTAGCACTGATACAGGTGCTATTTTTTCTGCCGGAGGATTCGGAGAAGGCTTTACTGATATCTCATCCTCGTTTGGTGGAATGGATGAGTTGATAAGATTTTGGAAAAAATCATCCTCATCAGGTTCAAATTTTGATTTTTTAGTTGACCGGTTGCCAAGTCTTCGCGTTTTATCCGTTCTTTTTGCTTTTTTCTTCGGAGCATTTTCTTTATGTTCCGTGGACAGCAAGAGATTGTCCGATAGATTTTCTGTGTATTCTGTGTCATGTAACGCTTGATGAAAATCTTCGGTAAAATCCCCCCAAATATTTTCGGAGTTATTTTTTGAGTCTTCTGTTCTGGATTTCAAGCCTTTATCAGAAGGAGTATTCCATGTAGTCATTTTCATCTTCCTCCACGGTAGAACCATCTTTATCTTGCATAAACAGAGTCAATAAGGTACAGAGTGAAGAAAATCCCTCTTCATTATTTTCCTCCCGTGTAAAGACCTGTTTATCATGAGAGAAGAAAAAAGCGATGCCATATTCTTGATTTTCAACGAACCCGTGGATGGAAAAATCCTCTGGAAAGAAAAAGTCTTTGCCATTATTCAAAATAAACTGCGATTCGGATGTTTCGGTTGATTTGACGGCAATTCCCATTTTCTTTGAATTTTTAATCCATATCATTAAGGATGTAGGACAAGATACATATTCTCCATCTTGGACAGACCAGATCATAGAAGAGTGGTTCTGCCTGATACAGATATAGGCATTGCTTATTTTTGAACAATCATAAACATCCAACTTAGCAGCAGCGCCCTTGTTGAGAAGCTGGAAGAGAATAGCAGAACTCTTAGGCTGCTTTGCTGCCTCTACTCCTGCCAAAACAGCGTTTTTTGTTTCGATTGATGTTTCGTTCATATTTTTTTATATAGGTAGCACAGTTCCGGAGCTGCGCTACCGTTTCTCCTTATATTTTAAATTTTCTTCAGCACTGATGATGGGGATAGTATAGCAAAGGAGGCAGAAAAAAACACGTGGGAGATTTTTTGTCAAAATCTCCCACGTTTGAAATACATTGCAGATGCATATTTTTGAACTGTTTTATGAGGCTAAATCCAAGGATGTCAAGCTAATTTTAGATGATATTATAAAATTTAGCCATAATTTCAAAAGCCTCTGGATGATTCTTTTGTTCATTCATCAAGGCATCCTTCCATACCTGACGGTGGCGGCTGTTTTTGGTTCGTTGCTTTTTACTTTCGACGAGTGTTCTCTTCATTGAACTATCCTCCCATTCATCATGTTCATCAAGTGCTTCCGGACAATGTTCGCGTACATACTGATTTAATCGTTCGGCACACTCGGAGACGATACGTAGCTCAGCCTCTTTATTCATCGCGTTCTGAAATTCTTTGGCTCGTTTTTTGCGGATAGCGATAAGGCTATCTTGTGCGTTGGATATAACGGAATCGAGCTGGGAAGCGGTGGTATGAAGCCACTGATAGTAGTCGTTGAGAATGACACCATCAAGTGAATGCGTTACATCCTCTAATGTGATAGCGGAAGTACACATATCAAAAATTCTATTCGAAAAAAATTGTTTGAACGCCATGATTGGATACTGTGTTGCGATTTGTATGGTCTGCTCAAATTTCTTTTTGGCATCCTTAGAGATAGTCTCTAGGCGATTATACATTTCAAGAAATCCCTCGACAGCAAATCTCAGTTCGGCAATGAGTTCACCCGAATGCTGGAATTTGCAAAAATATTCGCGGTTGAGATTTTCGAAATTACGCTTATCAAGCGGATAATTAAACGCCTTTTTCAGAGCTTTTATCCAGGCTTGTTTTGTGCGGTAATGATTAACCAGCGTAACGAGAAAATCACGATCAGCGAAAGTAAATTGATATTCACCGTTTATTTTGAAATCTTCGATAAAATCCTCGATGCAGAATATCCGCACAATATCACGGAAATCTTTGGTAAAGTCCTGGCGGGCTTGTTCAAATTCTGCGACCGGAACGGAAGCTGCTTTTTTGCCTGTAGGAATTTCTTTCTCAAGAAGCTCTTCAAGCGTGAAGTCGCTGTAAGGCGGTTCATTCTTATAATACTCGTAGACAACCTGAATAAAGTTAATTGTTCTTTCCATATGACTACCTCCCTAGTAAAATGATTTCCTGTGAGCTTAGTATAGAACGGTTGAAGAAATTTTCAACTTGTTTTGATCGCGCAATTCGTCACATCGCAGTTTCTTGAAGAAAAAAGTATGTGTCAATGTGCCGGGGAAACCTTGATTTTATTAGTAAAAATGGTTGGTTGAGATAATTATGGGCGCGGACAGAAGGAAATTGTATTTTAATTAATACAAAATGGGGAAAAGGTAAAAAAGTTCTGGCACATTGACACATCGGCACATTTTTTAATATTTATGATAAATATATTCCAGCACGGCAGCTTTAGGAATTTTCCAGCGTGTGCCGATTTTAAAACCTTCAATTTCTTCGTTATGGAGTAAATCCAGCAAGGTGTTTTTTCCTATCTTTAAGAGTTCCTGACATTCTTTAAAGGTCAGGATATCCGGTGTTTGTTCGAACATAGAATCATTCCTTTCAAAAAATAATTTGGGCTGTGGTAGTCCTCATTGGTTTATATGAGTGTTTTTCCCTCCGGCTGTTGCGTACTCTTCGATTTTGAAATCATACATCATTTGTTTGAATCAAAGAAAATCAGAAAGTGAGGAAACAAAATGAAAACAGGAACACAAATTTTGAAACTAATGGGAAAAGCATCGGCACAGCTGATTATTTGGCTGGCACACAGACTGGAAGGAGGAAACTAAGATGGCAGCAAATGTGGAGACAATGTTTTATACGAGAACAAAACCGTGGCATGGTCTGGGAACCATGGTGGAAGAAGCAGCAACATCGGGGGCGGCGTTAGAACTGGCTGGTCTGGACTGGAGAGTAGTTCAGAAAAATCTGGTAACGGAGGAAGGGATCACCGTTCCGGGATTTCGGGCGAATTTAAGAGAGACAGATAATCAGGTGTTAGGAGTGGTAAGTGACCGCTACAAGGTAGTCCAGAATGAAGAAGCGTTTGCTTTTACGGATGAATTACTTGGTGAGGGAGTCACATATGAAACGGCGGGCAGTTTGCAGAACGGTCGCCGGACTTGGATTTTAGCGAAACTTCCTACCCGCTATATTATTAGTGGGGATGAGATTACGCCGTATCTGGTATTCATGAACAGCCATGACGGAAGTGGGGCAATCAAGGCAGCTATGACACCGATTCGTGTCGTGTGCCAGAATACGCTGAATTTGGCGTTATCAACGGCGAAGCGTTGCTGGGCGACCAATCATACGGGAGATATTCGGGGAAAATTGGAAGATGCGAAGAATACGCTGCTTTATGCGGATAAATATATGGCGGAACTGGGAAAGACGATTGATTATCTGAATCAACAGAAATTATCCGATCGTCAGGTGCTGGAATATATAGATTCTATGTTCCCATTGCTGCTGAATCCGTCGGAACAGCAGGTAAAAAATATTATGCGAATGAAAGAGGATATGAAAGCGAGGTATTTTGATGCACCAGATTTACAGCATATAGGAAAGAATGCATATCGTTTTATCAATGCGGTATCTGATTTTGCGACCCATGCCAAGCCGCTGAGAACGCGGAGTGGTTACCGGGAGAATCTATTTGCCCGGACAGTGGATGGAAATGCGATGATAGATAAGGCGTATGAAATGGTAAAAACGGCATAGTGGTAAAAATGAGAGTATCCGTTTAAAAGCGGGTACTCTTTTTCTTTTGCCCGTTTGAGAAAAACAGGAGGGATGAGACATGATCGGAAGTAAAATTCGTCTTTTAGAAGCCAGTGAAATTGAATGCAGGGTCGGAAGTATAGGGAAAAATGGATTGAGTTTGCTTCTATATAAAGATGCCCGCGTGGATCAAAAGATTTTGGATGAATGCTTTTCTCCATGTGGATGGAAGCGGACACATCAGGAGATAGGCGGAAATTTGTACTGTACGGTAGAGGTGTGGGATGCCGAGAAACAGCAATGGATAGCCAAGCAGGACGTAGGAACGGAGAGTTATACGGAAAAAGAAAAGGGGCAGGCATCGGACAGCTTCAAACGTGCTTGTGTCAACTGGGGGATTGGGAGAGAGTTATATTCGGCTCCGTTTATTTGGATTCCGGTAGAGAAAGCCGCGATTTCATATGATGGGAAAAGATATACAACATCTGAGCATTTTCGGGTGTCAGCTATCAGCTACGCATCAAACCGAGAAATAGAAGGTCTGGAGATCTGTAATGCCAAAGGAGGCGTCGTATTTAGAATGCAATTATCAGGAACTTCTTCTAACAAGCCGGGAAGAGTGTCCGAAACAGCCAGAGCACAGCTGTCGGATAAAATGCGGCGGGATTTGCAGAAAGAATTAGAGCGGACAGGAATCTCGCTGGAACAGGTATTGGCGCGTTACCATTTAGAAAGAATTGAGCAGATGAAGCCGGAGCATTATCGGGATGCGATGAGTGGACTGAAAAAGTCGAACCCCGTAGCGGCTGCCTAAAATGGGACAAGGAAAGGAGAAATAGTTATGTGTAAGACAATATCAACAATGGGAATGGAGCATGAGGAATGGTTGAGGCTGCGGAAAGGAGGAATCGGAGGTTCGGACGCCGGAGCTGTGTGTGGACTGAATCTATATAGAAGTCCAATGGCGGTTTATTGGGAGAAGACAACGGATACGTTGGATTTATCAGATAATGAAGCAATGCGGCAGGGGAGAGATTTGGAAAATTATGTTGCACAGCGGTTTACAGAAGAGACAGGTAAAAAGGTGCGGCGTTCTAATAAGATGTATTGGAGCGAAGAGCACCCGTTTATGTATGCGGATGTGGATCGGCTGCTTGTGGGGGAAGATGCAGGTTTGGAGTGTAAGACGGTAAGCGCCTACAATGCGGGAAAGTGGGAGAATGGAGCGATTCCTATGCATTATCTGATGCAGTGTATTCATTACATGGTGGTAACCGGAAAACGAACCTGGTATATCGCGGCGGTTATACTGGGACAGGGATTTGTATATTCCCGGATTGACTGGGATGAAGAGATGGGAGAACAGCTGATAGCGCTGGAAGAGGATTTTTGGGAGAATCATATTCTGGCGAGACGGATGCCAGAACCGGATGGCTCTGCATCATGTAGCGCTGTGCTGGAAGAATATTTTCATCGGTTCAAAAAGACGGAAACAAGAGAGCTGTCGGCGGCGATGGAAACAAAATTGAACCGCAGGCAGGATATTTCGGAAAAGATGAAACAGCTGGAGAGAGAAAAGACGCAGATTGAGCAGGAGGTAAAGGTATTTATGGATGGATGCGGGGAGGCAAACAGCGAACATTACCGGGTAGTGTGGCAGGAAATTGCTTCAGAATGCTTGGATATAAAACGTCTGAAGCAGGAGAAGCCGGAGGTCTATCGGGAGTATGTGCAGAGTAGGAAAAGTAGCCGGTTTACGGTTAAGGTAGCATAAAAAGTGGCAAGATAGGAAGCTGGGGGAGTAGCGAAGCATATGCTCCCCCTGTTTTTTAGGGAAAGATATGCAAAGTATTATATGGGAAAAGTGGAAAATTACATGGAAAATTTCAAAGAAGAAACGCAAGTGATATTTCATTGAATAAAGTGTATAGTACAAGTAGAAGGGAGGAGAATGATTGAACAAGGAATCAAAGGTTGAACCGGAAGATTTAATCGGTATTTACAGTGAAATGGCACAGTTGATTGGCGCGGAAGCCGTAACAAAAATTTATGTTCATTTTAAAGGGCAGCAGATAGCTTTTCCAACGCGTTTGTATACAAAGGATTATATTGTCAGGCAATTAAATGGGGGAGAAAGTCAGCCGATTAAGAAAATGGCGACAAGGTACGGCTATTCGGAACGGCGATTGCGCCAGATGCTGAAGGAGAGTAGGGAGGAAAGCTGCGATTAGTAAACAAATAAAAAACCAATGGTGTTGAAGACATCGACACCATTGGTTGATGGGGGAAGAAAGTATAATGTATGAGACTTTGGGAGAGAGTGGAATAAAACTCAGATAAGGGGGTAAATAACGTGGAAAATAAGGAAATTAATTATTGCCCTAAATGTGGGAATAAATTAACAGGAAATGAAAAGTTTTGCAGTGTATGTGGAAGTCCTGTTTTAGATTTTTTTTCTAATGAAAAGGAGCAAATAATATCAGAATCACAAAATAAAATATATGTAAAGAAAAAAAAGAGTATTGTAAAGCGAATATTGGTAGGGGGAGGAATATTATTTATTGCACTTATAGTGTTTGGAATATTTTTACCGGAAGATGAAAGTAATGTAGGTTCTGAAAATGTTGTGGAAACTGAGAAAGAAGCGGAAGTAGAAAAGAAAGTAGAAACGACAAAGAGTGAAAGTGTCTCTAATAATAATTTTAAAAGTGATGTAGATGTTGTTGAAACTTTAAAAAATAGGGGGGCGAGTACAACGCCAAGCTTTACAATTTCGGATGCACAAGGAAATTTTATTAATAGCCATATTAATTTGTTTCCTGCCGAATTTTCAGATTTTGAAGAGGTTTCTAATTATATAGATTATACGTTGGATTATGCTCATATGGCAAAGAATCCTAAAAGTTATATAGGAAAATTTGCTTTTGTAGATGGTCTGAAGGTGATTCAAGTTGCGGAACAGGAATACAATTACGGGAGTAGTCAATATAATTATGTGACGGTAATGACATTAAAGGATGATTCTGAGCATATTTATGTCGTATATTATATTGGAAAATCGATAGAGTTAGTTCAAGGCGATTATGCACGAATTATTGCAATGCCAATTGAGTATAGTTCCTATAAGAATCTTGAAAATAATAGTGTATTATCATTGGTAATGGTTGCTTCAGTGGCGGAAAATTCTGACCAAAAAGAAATAACTAATGGATATTTCTCAGATGAACCGGATTACTCTGGTATAGCTGAAAATACGAATACACAGGATGATTACTATATTTTCCCAGATAGTGATTCGCGTTATTATACGGAGGACGAATTAAGAATGTGTGCAGATGAAGAATTACGGTTGGGAAGGAATGAGATTTATGCTAGACATGGATATATATTTGGATCAGCTGATTTGAATAGTTATTTTCAAAGTATGAATTGGTATCATGGATATTTAACAGCCGACCAGTTTGATGATTCGGTACTAAATGAGTATGAGAGAGCTAATCTAGATATGATAAAAAGAGAAGAGGAATGGAGAAAATAATAAAATAGGGGAAGTGACAAAATGTGGGGTTTAAAAAAACAGGAAGATAATAAAAATTCTAATTATAGAAAAATAGGATTAGAAACCAATATGATGTCGAATAATGGAAAATATCAATGTGTTCATTGTGAACGATATTTTCCAAAAAAATCTATAGAGATAGATCATATTATACCGCAAAGTAAAGGGGGAGGGAATCAACCACAAAATTTACAGTGTTTATGTAAAAAATGTAATTGTTCTAAAGGGAATGATATGACATTGACAAAAAGTGATTTGAAAAAAAGAAAATCTTCGTATGCACAATATAAGCGTTCAGAAGTATTAAAACCTATAATAGATAGAAAGAAAAAAGAAATACGGGAAAAGTATTTACCACAATTGGATGATAAAGAAATTCTTGAAGCTTTGGATGATCCAAGGTTTCAAGAGGGGAAGGCGGATTTAAGGAGGGAAGCAAGAAGAAAGCTTATTTAAATTTGAAAAATTTATTTTTTTAGAGAAAATGGAAAATACTAAAGGAGAATAAAAATGAATAAATCTAAGGTACGTATGCCAAAAGAACTTGAAAAAAAATGCCATATTGCAATACATACAGCGACAACAGCTGCTGCGGCAGCCGGTGCAATACCGATACCAATGTCGGATGCGATACCAATTACGGCGGCTCAAATTGCGATGATTATATCATTGGGAAAGATTTTTGATGTTGTATTATCTCAATCCGCAGCAAAATCAATTGCAAGTGTTACAATTACGCAACAGGCAGGAAGGGCACTTTATGCCAACATTTTAAAAACAATTCCGGTAGCGGGCTCTGTAATTGGAGCAACAACGGCTGCTATGATAACAGAAGCGCTGGGGTGGATAGTTGCGGATGATTTTTATCGGATGTCTCAAGGCGAAGAGCCAGAGAATATTGTAGAAACAGCTGGAGAGTTACGGCAGGGATTTGATGGATTAAGAGTATTGGAAAAATAATATTAAAAAGGTGCAGAGGGAGTTTTGAAATGTAAGAAACACAGCATAAATTTTGATAGTGTTGTTATCAAAAAATTATGCTGTGTTATTAATTATGCCATTTCGTCTTTCAAAATTTCCATGAATTGATCGGGTGAACAAATCGGAACAGGGCTTTTGGCATAATCTTTTGTATTTCGGGTAATTAAATAATCAACATGGGTACGTATAGCTGTTTCGATCATAACAGCGTCTTCAAAATCCGTGGTTTCAGAAGTGAGAGCGTGGAAAATATCTTCTGCGGATGTATCGAGCATGCCGATCAAACTAAATAGTTGATTTAGCAATTTACGGCTTGCTTTATCACTGTGGGTACAGCGATGCATTAGATAATAGATATCTGTTGCTGATTTGGCAGTAATATAGCCTGAAAATTGATCGGTTGCAGCTGCAAAAAATATCTCCTTGGAAGTGGCTGCAAAAGGTTCTCTTTTTTGGAGAAAGTCTATGACGACACAGGTGTCAATTAAAGCTTTCATATTTTGCTTAATCTCTCCTCTCTTACGTCGTCCAGAGTCACGGTATCTGGTAGGCTGCCAAACAGAGATTCTACAGTATCAATTTTGTTTTGATATGGAGAAGTGAGCTTGGCGATTGTTTTTCCGTTTTTAGTGATGAAAATGTCTTCTTTTGTGGCAAGCAGTAAATATTTTCCAAAATTATTTTTGAATTCGGTTGCTGTAATCGACATGGAATCACCATCCTTTCTTCTGTACGATTATTATATTACTTTCGAACGATTTTATCAATGAAATCATACGATTTATTTGAAGAAATTTTTTCGATATAAATATTATATATGTATACTATCTGGAATATAATCAATTTGTATGGAATGAGTCTATCGACACTTGCTTTTTGCGAGATGATTTTTTGACAGGAGCGTTCAGAACCCAGCGGTATATATGGATGAGATTCAAACGCGACTGGCGGAAAATCGTCTTGCAAAAACAAGTGTATGGTATATGAGAGCAGGAGGCGTATGTATGCTTGCGGATACATTTATTGAGAATGCTAAGGTGGGTAAGAATGGTCAGGTTACGATTCCACAAAGCATACGTGAGATTTTAGGGGTATCTAACGGCGATAGAATTACTTTTATTGTGGAGAATAGAAGCGTTAGACTTATTAATTCGGCTGTTTATATGATACAGAGTTTACAGACAGAGATGGCGGGAGTAGCAGAAGAAACGGGGCTTACATCGGATGAGGCAGTAATGGATTTAGTGAAAGAAGTCCGCTCGGAAAAAGGGGTGTAGTAAGAGAGCCGTAACAGGAAATAAAGGTTTTTAAGAGTCCGATATAGTAAAATTGAAGCGTATATAGAGGCGGATTTTGTCCAATTATAAAAAATAAGGCACCAATAGGGCACCAAATGAGTGCACCGTGTCTGGGAATGTAGTATTTATGCGGCTTCCAGAGACTGGCGATCAAGGTCTGCAACACCCTGATCACCAGTTCAAATCTGGTTGTCGCCTCTGAGGAATCATCGAAAGATGGTTCCTTTTTTGTTTTACAAGAATTTTCGGAATTTTAACGGTTTGATTAGCTGTGAAGTAAGATGCGCTATCCGATTTTCACATCTTCTGCTATAATAGAATCATTCACGAAACGGCATTTTAAATAGCCGCGACAAAATTATTTTATAATATGGAGGAAGCGAAAATGGCAGAAAAATTACAGGAATACAGCCTGACCTGGGAAGTAACGGATGAGATGACGGCAAAGCGAATCGGAAGCGCAGGTTCCCAAATTTTGTCTACTCCGAATATGGTGGCCCTGATGGAGGCGGCAGCGCTGGAACTGGCGAAATCGTATCTGGAGGAAGGACAGACGACGGTCGGAGCGGAGATTCACTGCCGCCATCTGGCACCGACGCCGGTGGGAATGAAGGTAACAGCGACTGCAAAACTCCGCAGCATTGAGCGCCGGAAAATGTGGTTTGATATTGAAGTAAACGATGAGAAGGGCAAATGCGGCGAAGGGTCCCATCTGCGGATCATGGTAAATTCAAAGGCGATGAGCGACAAGGCTGCGAGCAAGGCGGAATAAAGAGTATCAGGTTTAAGTATCATGCGTGGATTTTGCCGTTCTGGGATAAGGGGGAGCGGAAAAATCAGCTTGTGGTATGCCATGCGTGTGAATAGAGATAAAGAAAAGTTACTGGTCACGTGTGTGTGCAGCAACATAGAAAGAGAGGCAGCGGTGCGGACAGAAACGATAGGGTGGATCATTGGCATTTTGATTGCGGCAGCGCTTGTCAGGTGGATTTACCGCAAAATAAAGAGGAAAATGCGGCAGCTGGCGAGTACGCCGGAGATACAGGTGCTTCGGTATGTGGCAAAGCATTTATCGGAAGGTGATTTGACGCAGCCAGACGCATCCAAACCGTGTTCGCTGGCGGGAATGGACCGGCTGTGCCTGCCGCAGATTGCAAAAGATTTCCCGGAGTTTAACTGGAGCGAGTGGAAGGCTCAGATCGAGACAGAATTGAGAAAAAAACTGGAAAAAGAGTATCAGAAGGTACATATCCACCGGACGGTCATCAGCCGCTATCAGAAGGAAAAAGGACTCTGCCGGATTTTGTGTGAGTCGGCGGTCGAGTATGAGAAAATGACTGAATATGAGAAAACGCCTGAGATGCAGTCAGAACTGCATTCGAATCTGATTCAGACGGTTTATGAGACGGAACTGGTATATGTCTATGAGGATGCGAAAACAGCAGGGGCAGCGGTTTCGCTTATCTGTCCAAACTGCGGTGCACCGATTCAGAAGCTGGGGTTGAAAAAGTGTGAATATTGTGGTTCCGTGCTGGAAGTCCAGAATAAGAAGGCGTGGAGACTGCTGGAGATGCGGGAAAAGTAAGCGGGTGAGATCCCGGAAGAAGACAGTGATGGAGAAAGAATAATCCCGGATAAATTGCAGAAGAGTTTTATATGGGGCAGGAGCTTCCTGATGGCTGCCGCGAAAGCGGACAACCATGCAGGTAGTTTCCTGCCATTTGTCTGTGCTCGGAACGGAGGGAGATTCCGGCGAAATGCCGACACCGACCTTTCCAGGCCAGACCGCTGTTTCAGTCTGAGACTTGTCGAACTGGCGATGGAAGTTTCAAGATTCAGATGGGAATGGAGCATTTATTCAGTTTCAACTGGATGTAAATTCATAACCAGCTTTTCTGGATGCCGTCTAATCCACCGTAATGCAATCAGGCAGATGGCAACGGAGATGAGAGATCCGATCGGCGCTGCGAGTCCCATCGGATACAGTGTTTCCGGGAAATAGCGGCAGGCGAGCCATGCGAGCGGGATGCGCGCTACCACGATCGAGATGCAGTTGTGCAGGAACGACAGCCCGGACAGTCCGCAGGCGCAGAAGAAACCGCTGCAGCAGAAATGGATACCGGCGATCATGCAGTCCAGCACATAGCTCTTCATATACTGGGTTCCGAGTCGGACAACCTCTGCCTCATCAGTAAAGAGGGAGACGGCGGCACCGGCAGCAAACTGCATGGCAATTGAGATGACCAGCCCGAAAGAAAATGTGATGCAGATCGCGTAGCGCAGCGTCTGACGGGCACGCTCAGGTTTTCTGGCGCCCAGGTTTTGAGCGGAGAGGGCGGAAACCGTGGAGAGAAGCGAGGATGGAACCAGAAACAGGATTCCGATCAGCTTTTCAACGATTCCGACCGCCGCCGCATCATTTAATCCGCGCTGGTTGGCAAACATGGTAATAACCAGAAAAGAAACCTGTATAAAGCCGTCCTGAACTGCAACTGGGATTCCGACCTGCAGGATGGAGGCTATGGTAGTCTTATGTAGATGGAGGTCACGGAGACGAAAACCCGGAAACATTCGTTTTTTAATGATTACGACCAGGGCGATCAGGACACTGCACATCTGTGACAGGGTCGTGCCGAGCGCCGCGCCGGACGGACCGAGCGAAAACACGCCCATTAAAAGGTAATCAAGCGCAATATTGATAATACAGGCGATTGCAACGAAATACATCGGACTTTTGGAGTCGCCCATGCCGCGGAAAATAGAGCTGATGATATTGTAGGCGGTGATGAACGGGATGCCGGCAAAGCAGATCATCAGATATGCCGCGGTGCCGTTTACCGCTTCCTCCGGGACAGACAGCAGCCTGATAATGCCGTGAACCGCCGTCAGCAGAAGTCCGGTCAGAAGAATGGACAGACCTGCAAATAAGGAAATCGTGTTACCGATGCCGCGCGCCGCAAGCTTCCGGTCACCCGCGCCGACCGCGCGTCCGATGAGAACCGTTGCGCCCATCGCCAGACCAACGATCATAACCGTCAGCATATGCATGACCTGACTGCCGACCGAGACCGCCGTCGTCCCATCCACGCCTCCAAACTGCCCGATAATAAACAGATCCGCCATGCCGTAGAGTGTCTGCAAAAAATAAGATAACAAATATGGCAGGGAAAAATAGATAACTGTTTTCAGCACACTGCCGGAGGTGAGATTCTTTTCCATGAATAAATCCTCGTCTTTCTGGTAAAAATAGATGATCCTGCCGTCGGCCGTCAGAAAAAAACGCCGCAGAAATCGTTTTCTGAGTATAGTTTATCAGAAATAACTATAATGTCTACAATAATTATAGAGTCAAGGGAAGAAAATCCTTGTTTTTAAGTAGGAAATTTGTGGTATAATATGAGCACTTAGCGAGGTGTTTTCGAGCTTAGTGCGAGTCATACCTAAATACTTAATGAAGCAGAGCCAAAGGCGATAGCTGAATTTAGTATTTATGGTATAATATGAGAAGGCAAATAAAACCCACTTTGATTTTACACAGGAGGTTTCATGAGTTTAGAGTTTAAAAAAATTGAAGTTAACAGTATCCAGGAGATGCTTCCGTTTTACGCGATGCGCCACAATATGACGTGCGACAGCGTATTTCTGGAGAGCTATGTCTGGAAAGATTATTATAATGTCCGTTATGCAATCTGGGAAAATAAGGCGCTTTTATGGCTGATGGAGAATGAAGGACGTTGTTTTTCCGCGATGCCGCTGTGCCGGGAGGAAGACCTGCCGGGGGCGTTTGCGGCGATTGAGGAGTATTTTAATGAAGAACTGGGATATCCGCTGGTTATCAATCTGGCGGATGAGTATGCAGTGAAATATTTAAATCTGCCGGAGGACAAATATCTGGTGGAAGAGCAGGTCGATTCGAGGGATTATCTCTACAACGGCGATGCGATGCGTTCCCTGGCGGGAAAGAAACTGCATAAGAAGAAAAACCGCGTCAACGCATTTAAGCGCGAATATGAGGGGCGCTATGAGTACCGCCGTCTATGCTGTTCGGACAGCCACGATGTCTGGGTTTTTCTGGACCGCTGGAGACAGCAGAAGGGCGAGGAGGTCGAGGAACATCTCGATTATGAGGTAAAGGGCATTCACGATATTCTGAAAAACTGTTCAGAATTCAGCATCCACATGGGCGGCGTGTATATCGACGGTCAGATGGAGGCATTTACGATCGGAAGCTACAATCCGGTGGAACATATGGCGGTTATCCATATTGAGAAGGCAAACCCGGAGATCAACGGTCTGTACCAGTTTATCAACCAACAGTTCCTGATAGAGGAATTTCCTGAGGCTGAGTGGGTCAACCGCGAGGACGATATGGGCTTAGAGGGACTCCGGAAGGCGAAAATGACGTATTATCCGGCGGATTATGCACGCAAATATCTGGTAGAACAGCTGTTAAACGGCAGCAAGGGCTATCACTGGGCGGAGCAGATCGCCAATACGACGGCGGGAAGTGTGCTGACGTATCTGGATGCGGAGGATAAGGACGAGACGAAGCATCTCTGGCATATGTGTTTCCCGGAAGATTCGGAGAGTTTTATCGAGTATTATTATAAGGAAAAGACGAAGGATAACGAGATTCTGGTGAAAAAGGATAATGGACTTCTGATTTCGATGGTGCAGTACAATCCGTATGCGGTGAAGCTGCGTGGACGCCTCTGGAAGCTCGATTATCTGGTCGGGGTGGCGACCGAGGAGAGCCGCCGCCGCGAGGGACATTTCCGGGACGTATTTGTGAAAATGCTTCACGACGAGGAGGCAGCCGGAAAGCCGATCACGTATCTGGTTCCGGTCAACCCGGCTGTGTATGCGCCAATGGGATTTACCTTCATCGGAAATGTGGCATCCTATGAGCTGACCGAGAAGGCGAAACAGACGCTGACGCGCACGGTGTGCCAGGATACTCCGGAGGACTGCGGGCGGGCTGCTGTCTATATGGAACAGTGGCTGGGCGCACGGTATGAGATGTATACGCGCCGGGATGCGGCGTATGTGAGCCGTCTCATCAAGGAGCTGGCTTCTGAAAATGGCACGTTGGAATTCCTGGAACAGGACGGCAGGCTGGTTGGCCTGGATGCCTACTGGGGCTGGGAAGTCCGTGAACACCGGCTTTTGTATGCGGAGGACGCATACACGGTCAAGATGGGCGAGAAGCCGTGGAATATGGCGCGCCTGACGAATATCGGGGCGCTGCTGGCGGCATTTGGCTTAAAACAGGCAGAGCAGCAGGGAGAAGAAAAACGTATACTCACACTGGGCATCCGTATGAATGATCCGATTCTGGAAATGAACAACGGTGAGTTTGTCTGGACGATTGGGGAGACAGGTTCCAGCCTGAAGGCGCGGAAACCGGAGCCGGATACCTGCGGCTGCACGGAAAATGTTTCCATATGGCTGGAGACGAAGCCGGAAGAGCTGGTGAGCTGGCTGTTTGGCTACCGGAAAGCGGAAGAAATCTGGGGCGGACAGCTTGAAAATAAGGGGCTGGCAGAGATTCTGGCACAGGTGGATACGGTGAACGGCGTGTATCTGGATGAGATCGTGTAGAGTGCGTGCTGTAATTGTATAGGATAGAGAATGTTCTGATTTTATGTAAACTAATAGCAACCGCTTTTATGTTTTCAGAAAAAGGAGAGGAGAGTGCGTCAGATGGGAGAGACAGACACATTAAAAAAATGGATTAATGAGTCAAATTATATTGTATTTTTTGGCGGGGCGGGTGTTTCGACCGAGAGCAATATCCCGGATTTTAGAAGCACGGACGGGCTGTACCATCAGGAGTATGACTATCCGCCGGAAACGATTTTAAGCCACAGCTTTTATATGAGAAAGCCAGAGGAATTTTACCGGTTTTACCGCAATAAGATGCTGTTCCCGAATGCAAAGCCGAACCGGGCGCATCTGGCGCTGGCGAAGCTGGAGCAGGAAGGAAAGCTGAAAGCGGTCATTACCCAGAATATCGACGGGCTGCACCAGGCAGCAGGCAGCAAAGAGGTGCTGGAGCTGCACGGATCGGTGCTCCGCAACCATTGTACGCGCTGCGGCAGGTTTTACGGATTGGATGATATTTTGAAGATGAAGGGCGTGCCGAAGTGCGGCTGCGGCGGCGTGATTAAGCCGGATGTCGTGCTGTATGAGGAAGGACTGGACAATGAGGTAATTGAGCGGTCAATTGCCCATATCCGCAAGGCAGATATGCTGATCATCGGCGGCACCTCGCTGGTGGTGTACCCGGCAGCGGGGCTGATTGATTATTATCATGGAAATAAACTGGTTCTGATCAATAAATCAGCGACCTCGCACGATGGTCAGGCGGATCTGGTTATCAGCGACAGCATCGGGAAGGTGCTGGGGGACGCGGTCGGAGTATAAGGCAGTAACAGGGGAGAGAGGAAATGGTATACGAGGTTGGAGATATTGTAAAACTCAAAAAGCCGCACCCGTGCGGCAGCCATGAGTGGGAGATCCTGCGGGTCGGCGCGGATTTCCGTTTGAAATGTGCCGGCTGCGGGCATCAGGTGATGATGGCACGACCATTGGTAGAAAAGAGTACCAGAGGACTGAAAAAAGCGGGAGAGAAGTCCGAATAAGAGCGGCGGGTGGGCGTACAGATGCAGGCAGCTTCATGATCTGGCAGTCAGTAAAAGAATGCCGTAAGAAGGGGCAGAAAGCCCGGAAAAAACGAGAAAATTTACATGGAAAATCTCGAAAAAGTGCTTGCCAAGCCGTTCCTTTTTTGGTATCATAGATATTCGGTAATATATAACACAAAAATCCTTACTCCCTGCTGGAGTCAGGGGGTCAGTGACCACAAGGAGGTAAGAAAGAGCATGAACAAATATGAATTAGCAGTTGTTCTTAGCGCAAAACTCGAGGACGAAGAGAGAGCCGCAGCGATGGAGAAAGTAACAGGTTACATCACACGTTTCGGCGGTACAGTAACTGACATTGATGAATGGGGCAAGAAGAGACTTGCTTACGAGATTCAGAAAATGAAAGAAGGATTCTACTACTTCGTACATTTCGAGTCTGATTCCGTATGCCCGAATGAGGTGGAGAACCACATCCGCATCATGGAGCCGGTTATCAGATACTTATGCGTAAGACAGGATGCGTAAGAGTAGATAAAGAAAGAGTGATCGTATGAATAAAGTAATTCTGATGGGCAGATTAACGAGAGATCCGGAAGTGAGATACTCTCAGGGCGAGAGAGCTATGGCAATCGCCAGATACACGCTGGCAGTAGACCGCAGAGGCCGCAGAGGCGGAAACGGAGACGACAGCGCACAGACAGCGGATTTCATTCCGTGTGTTGCATTTGACAGAGCAGGCGAATTCGCTGAGAAGTATTTTCATCAGGGAACCAAGCTCGTAGTAACCGGAAGAATTCAGACTGGCAGCTATACCAATCGTGACGGCCAGAAAGTATATACGACAGAAGTGATTGTAGAGGATCAGGAATTTGCAGAGAGCAAGAATGCGGCATCTGGCAACAGCGACGGCGGTTACCGTCCGGCAGAGCGCCCGGCTCCGTCCAGCGCAATCGGCGATGGATTCATGAATATTCCTGATGGAGTAGAAGACGAAGGCCTTCCGTTCAACTAGGTTCGGGAATCGGTCCCCCGGCGGACGGAGTGCGCGAGAGCGCCATCAGGCTGATGTGTGTGAAGGAGGAAAGACCAATGGCATTCAATAAAGGCGATAAAACAGACGCTTCCAAGATCAGAAGAGGCGGTATGCGTAGAAGAAAAAAAGTTTGTGTATTCTGCGGCGAGAAGAACGGCGAAATCGATTACAAAGATACAAATAAATTAAAGAGATACGTATCCGAGAGAGGAAAAATCCTTCCGAGACGTATCACTGGCAACTGTGCTAAACATCAGAGAGCTCTGACTGTAGCTATCAAGAGAGCAAGACATCTGTCCCTGATGCCGTATGTTTGCGAGTAATCCTTGTAAAATAAGGGTTTTTTAAGGGTAAAAGAAGATTTTTACTCAAATTTCACTCAATTATTGAGGATAAAAATGATTGGGATTCCATGTGAGAGATCATGTGGGATCCCTTTTTGTATAATAGGAAATTCCATGGAATTTCCTATTACACAAAAAGACAGATTTCGAAAATAAGTGCTTTACAAAAACGCTTTAGTATGCTAATATGGTAGCATATTAAAAAGCGAGACGGAAACCGGCAAAGGGAGAACGGCTTCCACTGTCTGAAAATGAGGAGGACACCAATTATGAAAAAGAGATTTGTGAGCGCAGCGCTGGCTGCAGTAATGGCACTTTCCATGACCGCATGTGGCAGCAGCAACAGCGCAGCAGAGACAACCGCAGCAGACACAGAAGCGGCTGAGAGCCAGGCAGAGGAAACCACCGCAGAAGAGGCGAAGACAACCGACGGCGGCACTCTGATTGTTGGTTTTGATCAGGATTTCCCACCGATGGGATTTGTAGGCGATAACGGCGAGTACACCGGATTTGACCTGGAGCTGGCACAGGAAGTTGCAAAACGTCTGGGTCTGGAATATAAGGCACAGCCGATTGCCTGGGATTCTAAAGATATGGAGCTTGAGTCCGGCAATATCGACTGCATCTGGAATGGATTTACGATGACGGGTCGTGAGGATGATTACACCTGGACTGAGCCGTACATGGCAAACCAGCAGGTATTTGTCGTAGCCAATGATTCGGATATCAACAGCCAGGCGGATCTGGCAGGCAAGATCGTAGAGGTTCAGGCAGATTCTTCCGCAGAGGCAGCTTTAAAAGAGGCACCGGAACTGACCGCTACTTTCAAGGAGCTTCTGACAACCGCTGATTACAACACCGCATTCATGGATCTGGAGCAGGGCGCCGTTGATGCCATTGCGATGGATGTAATCGTAGCAGGCTATCAGATTCAGCAGAGAAACGCTGATTTTAAGATTCTGGACGATTCCCTTTCTGAGGAAGAATACGGCGTAGGCTTCAAGAAGGGCAACACCGAGTTAAGAGATAAAGTTCAGAGCACTCTGGAAGAGATGGCAGAGGATGGAACCTTACAGGAAGTTTCTGAGAAATGGTTTAGCAAGGACGTAACTACCATCGGCAAATAGTAATTAATCGTTGATTGTAAAAACGAAACATTATTAAATAATAGGAATAGGGACGGCTGTGAATGATTTCATGGCAGTCCCCATTCGCGGTTTATGTGTTTAACTGTGAAGTCACAGCACATTCCGTTACCGGGCACGTATGCGTGAACAGTAACGAATCTACATTTTAGAAAGCAGGTATGGGATAATTATGGGTAAGATGACACTCCAGCAGATGATTACACAGCTTGCGGGTGGTATGGCAGTCAGCACACAGATTTTTGTGATCACACTGCTATTTTCACTTCCGTTAGGACTCGTGATCGCGTTCGGGCGTATGTCGAAGAACAAGCTGATCCAGACGATTGTAAAAGTATATATTTCGATTATGCGAGGCACACCGCTGATGCTGCAGCTGATGGTGGTGTATTTTGGACCGTATTATCTGTTTCGCATCAAAGTCGGCAGCAGTTACCGTCTGTGGGCTACCTTCATCGGTTTTGTCATTAACTATGCGGCATATTTTGCCGAGATTTACCGCAGCGGCATCCAGTCGATGCCGGTCGGACAGTATGAGGCAGCGGAGATTCTGGGTTATGGAAAGGCACAGACCTTCTTCAAGATCATCCTGCCGCAGGTAATCAAGCGGATTCTTCCGTCGGTGACGAATGAGGTCATCACGCTGGTAAAAGATACGTCTCTGGCGTTTACGTTGAGCGTGGCGGAGATGTTCTCAATCGCCAAGGCGCTGGCGGCATCCCAGACGAATATGATGCCGTTTGTGGCAGCAGCCGTCTTTTACTATATTTTCAATCTGGTTGTGGCAGTTGCAATGGAATGGATTGAGAAAAAGCTGGATTATTACCGATAGAAGCGGGAGGAATGTGGAAAATGAACCTGTTAGAATTAAATCATGTGGAAAAATCATTCGGCGATCTGTCGGTTTTAAAGGATATTTCACTGAGTGTGAGCGAGGGCGAGATCGTGTCCATCATCGGACCGTCCGGCTCGGGTAAATCGACGCTTCTGCGCTGCGCGACGATGCTGGAGACGATGGACCACGGCGAGATCGTATATTTAGGAAAGAGAGCAGCCTGGACGGGCGCGGATGGCAAGGTCAGCTATGCGGACAAGAAGGACATGAAGGAGATCCGCAGCCAGTACGGTCTGGTATTCCAGAATTTTAACCTGTTTCCGCACTATTCTGTGCTGAAAAATATCACAGACGCGCCGATCCATGTGCAGAAGCGCGACAAGGAGACGGTTTATAAAGAGGCGCGCGAGCTTCTGAAAAAAATGGGGCTGGAGGATAAGGAGGACTATTATCCGTACCAGCTCTCCGGCGGTCAGTGCCAGCGTGTGGCGATCGCCCGTGCATTGGCATTGAATCCGAAGATTCTGTTTTTCGACGAGCCGACCTCCGCACTGGATCCGGAGCTGACGGGAGAAGTATTGAAGGTTATTAAGTCGTTAGCGGATCTGCACATCGCGATGGTGATTGTTACCCATGAGATGGCGTTTGCGAAAGATATTTCCCACCGCGTGATCTTCATGGCAGACGGACTCATCGTCGAGGAAGGCGCGCCGGAGAAGGTGTTTGCTTCGGATAATGAGAGAACGAAGAGCTTTTTGGGACGGTATGGGAAGATTCTGTAAGAAATAATTAGAAAAATGGAAGATGGGCGTTGCTGGTTTTGGAGTGGAAAATCGGCGACGTCCGTTTTTTATGGGGAAGCATTTTATGGGGAAGCATATAAGTGTTATTTGCAATTTTACAGTAAATGTGATACGCTTTTATCAAGTATTCCGATTTGCGAGGCAGTAGATACCTTTCAAAAAGGAATGGAACAGAAATAATCGAGTGTTCCGGCGATGCTGGAAGTGGTGAAAAGCGATGCTGACGTTTGAGACGGGTCTTGAAGGAAAGGGGAGCGGTTCATGGAGATTCGTATACCCTTTTTGAGATGGATGGAGTCCGCGTCTGCGCGGGCTCTTTTTGATCCATTTGCTCTATAGAAAGGCGGGGCTGGAAAAAGTGGTGCCTGTGGATGGAAGATTTTGCAGGACAGGATCGCAGCATGGTTTTTAGCAGATATATTTGAAATGGCATCTGTTGTAGAGAAAAATTTGGACAGATAAACAGGAAGATATGAGGGAAAAACATGGAGACAGAATCAAGAGTTGCCGTGATCGGTATTGTGGTCGATCAGACGGGAGATACGGAAGAGTTGAATAAGGTGCTGCATCAGTACGGGCAGTATATCGTAGGGCGGATGGGGATTCCTTACCACAAACGGAACGTGAATATTATCAGCGTCGTGATTGACGCGCCGGGTGATGTGATCAGTGCGCTGTCCGGGAAGCTGGGGATGCTGCGGGGGATTTCTTCGAAGGCGCTGTATTCGAAGGCACCGGAAGCACAGGAATGAAAACGAGGTGACGGAATGGCAGATTTTACACGCGCGGGGCTTCGACCGTCTGACTGGTGGCGGGAGGCGGTCCGTCCAGGCGCTGAACAGATAGAAACGATTACAGAATTAAAGAGATTGATTGACCGTCTGGAAGCGGGGGAGTCCCTGACGGAGGATGAGTGGGTCAGTCTGATCGAGGGACGTTCACCGGAGCTGGCGGACTACCTCTTTGAAAAAGCGCGCTGCATCCGGGAAAGAGAGTACGGAAAAGCGGTGTATGTGCGGGGACTCATTGAGTGCAGCAATTATTGCAAAAACGACTGTCTTTATTGCGGCATCCGAAGGAGCAACCGAAATGCAAGCCGGTACCGCCTGAGTCGGGAGGAGATTCTTTCCTGCTGTGAGAATGGTTATCAGCTGGGATTCCGCACCTTTGTTTTGCAGGGTGGTGAGGATCCGGCGATGACGGACGACTGGGTGATGGAGATGGTGCAGGCGATCCGGGCAGGATTTCCAGATTGTGCGATTACTTTGTCGCTCGGAGAAAAGAAGTATGATACGTTGAAACGCTGGAAAGAGGCAGGGGCGGACCGGTATCTGCTGCGCCATGAGACGGCGGACGCGTGCCATTACGCGAGCCTGCATCCGGCAGAGATGTCATTTGAACACCGGATGCAGTGCCTGCGTGATTTAAAGGCGCTTGGTTATCAGACCGGATGCGGTTTTATGGTCGGTTCGCCGCACCAGACGGCGCGCTGTCTGGCGAGAGATATGCGTTTTATCGAAGAACTGGATCCGGAAATGGTGGGAATCGGTCCGTTTATTCCGCAGCACGACACTCCGTTTGGCGGGGAGGCGGCAGGAACGTTGGAAGAGACACTGTTTCTTTTAGGGCTGCTTCGCCTGCTGAAGCCGAAAGTGCTGCTTCCGGCGACGACAGCGCTCGGAACGATTCATCCGATGGGACGCGAACTGGGGATTCTGGCAGGCGGAAACGTCGTGATGCCGAACCTGTCTCCGGTCGGGGTGCGCGCCAAATATATGCTCTATGACAATAAAATCTGTACGGGAGACGAGGCGGCGGAGTGCATCAACTGCATGAAGAGGCGCATGGAAAGCATCGGGTACGAGGTAGTCATCGACCGGGGAGATTATAAGGGGTAAAAGCCTGCGATTTGGTTTGTTGGCATCGAAAGATGCTTACAGATAAATAAACTGACGGGGAAGGACGCGAAGGACGGCTGACCATGCTGGCATTTTTGAAATTGAAAATTCCGGAGGAAAACATGACAGCTATCATCCTGACCTGTAAGAAAAGGAGAAGAAACTATGAGTTACAATTACAACCCATCATCCCAAAAGGCAGAGGAATTTATCAACCATGAGGAAATTTTAGAGACTCTTTCCTATGCCGAGAAGAACAAAAACAACGTGGAACTGATTGACCAGATTCTGGCGAAGGCGCGGCTTCGAAAAGGGCTGAGCCACCGCGAGGCGGCAGTGCTTCTTGACTGCGAGATCCCGGAAAAGGTGGAGGAGATCTTTGAGCTGGCGCGCCAGATCAAGCAGGATTTCTACGGAAACCGGATCGTCATGTTTGCGCCGCTGTATCTGTCGAATTACTGCGTGAATGGCTGCGTGTACTGTCCATACCACATGAAAAACAAGCACATTGCCAGAAAGAAGCTGACGCAGGAGGAAATCCGCCGGGAGGTAATTGCGCTTCAGGATATGGGACATAAACGTCTGGCGCTGGAGACGGGCGAGGATCCGGTCAACAATCCGATTGAATATGTGCTGGACAGTATCAAGACAATTTACAGTATCAAGCATAAAAACGGGGCGATCCGCCGGGTCAATGTCAATATTGCGGCGACGACGGTGGAGAATTACCGGAAACTGAAAGAGGCGGGAATCGGAACGTACATCCTGTTCCAGGAGACGTACCATAAGGAGAGCTATGAGCGCCTGCATCCGACGGGACCAAAGCACAATTACTGCTATCACACGGAGGCGATGGACCGCGCGATGGAGGGCGGTATCGACGATGTAGGAATTGGCGTTTTATTTGGTCTGGAGTTGTACCGGTATGAATTTGCAGGACTTTTGATGCACGCGGAACATCTGGAGGCAGTTTTTGGTGTTGGTCCGCACACCATCAGTGTGCCGCGCATCCGCCGGGCGGACGATATCGACCCATCGACCTTTGACAACGGCATCAGCGACGATATTTTTGAGAAGATCGTAGCCTGCATCCGGGTGGCAGTTCCGTACACGGGCATGATTATCTCAACGAGAGAGAGCAAAGCCTGTCGGGAGCGGGTGCTGCGGCTGGGCGTATCGCAGATCAGCGGCGGTTCCCGCACCAGTGTCGGCGGATATGCAGAGGAAGAGCCGGAGGAGGAAAATTCGGCGCAGTTCGATGTGAGCGACAACCGGACACTCGATCAGGTGGTCCGCTGGCTGATGGAATTAGGCTATATCCCAAGCTTCTGTACGGCGTGCTACCGGGAAGGACGGACGGGTGACCGCTTTATGAGCCTGTGCAAGAGCGGGCAGATTCAGAACTGTTGTCATCCGAATGCGCTGATGACGCTCAAGGAGTATCTGGAGGATTATGCGGCGCCGGGGACGAAAGAGATTGGAGAGAAGCTGATTCAGGCGGAGATCGGTTCGATTCCGAAAGAAAAAGTGCAGGAGATCGTGAGGAAAAATCTGGTTGAAATTGAAAAGGGGCAGCGGGATTTCAGGTTTTAGCTAAATCAGGAGGATCAAAATGGGAATGAATGAGACACCGTCCGGCGAGCGGGTACATATCGCGTTTTTTGGACGGAGAAATGCGGGAAAATCGAGTCTGGTCAATGCGGTGACCGGGCAGGAGCTGGCGATCGTGTCGGACATCCGGGGAACGACGACCGATCCGGTCTATAAATCGATGGAGCTTCTGCCGCTCGGTCCGGTGGTTATTATCGACACGCCTGGAATCGACGATGAGGGCGAGCTGGGCTTAAAGAGAGTTGGCAAGACTCGTCAAGTCTTAAATAAGGCGGATCTGGCAGTCCTGGTGGTGGATGCGGTGGAAGGAATCAGCAGCTGGGAAGAAGAGATGATCCGGCTGTTTGAGAAGAAGGAAATCCCGTATCTGGTGGTTTACAATAAGATGGATTTGCTGACGGGAAAATCGGAACAGGAACCGGTTGTGGAACATACCGCCTATGTGAGTGCCCGGACGAGAGAAGGAATCCAGCAGTTAAAAGAGCAAATGGCACGTCTTACGTCACAGGAGACGGATGAAAAACGGCTGGCTGCTGATCTAGTAAAACCGTTTGATACGGTAATTCTGGTTGTTCCGATTGACAAGGCGGCGCCGAAGGGGCGGCTGATTCTGCCGCAGCAGCAGGTCATCCGGGATCTGCTGGACACCGGTGCGATGCCGTTTGTCTGCCGGGAAAGTGAACTTTCGGAGACGTTTGCAAAATTGAAAGAAGCTCCGGCATTGGTAATCACGGACAGCCAGGTATTTCCGCTGGTAGACCGGCTGACGCCGCCGCAGGTGCGTCTGACTTCCTTTTCCATTTTGTTTGCGCGATATAAGGGGGATCTGAAACAGGCAGCGGAGGGCGCCAAAGCGCTGGAAATGATACAGGACGGAGATCCGATTCTTATTTCTGAGGGCTGTACGCATCATCGCCAGTGCGGTGACATCGGCACGGAGAAGCTGCCGGACTGGATCCGCCAGTACACGGGAAAAGCGCCGGAGTTTCATTTTACATCGGGGACGGAATTTCCAGAGGATGTGTCCGGTTATAAGCTGATCGTTCATTGCGGCGGCTGTATGCTGAATGCGCGGGAGATGAAGAGCCGTCTTCGCAGCGCTGCCGATCAGGAGATCCCGATGACCAATTATGGGATTTTGATTGCCTATATGAAGGGAATTTTGAAACGGAGCATGGGGGCACTGGAGCCGGTCAGATAGGAAATTTGGGCGGAAAAATGAACGGAAAGAGCGTAAATAATTAGAAACTTAGAAATAAAGGCGGATAAAGCTGCTGGACGATGGAAATGCCTGTCGGACAGCAGCTTTTTTCATAGGAAATTGCGTCCTATGAAAAAACGCTCCGCGAGGATGCGCACTTGCGCGAAGCAGTTTTTAGATTTCGCAGATGCCAGAATGTAAACTATATTAATCCAACGTGTTGACATTTAAAAATCAACGGTTTATAATAGCGAAAGTTAGCTAAATGAGAAAAATAGGATATTTTTTAAGTTGGACCGAAGGATAACCAAAAAAAGTGTTTTGATTTTGATAAGGAGTAGAAGATATGAGTTTACAACTGGCAGAAGAGATTATAAAGGGACGCCGTCTGAAACGGGGCGAGGATTTAAGCTTTTTATTGAGTGAGGATCTGGATGAGCTTTGTGCGGGAGCTGATAAAATCCGGAAGGAGCTCTGCGGAAACCATGTGGATCTGTGTTCTATCATTAATGGACGAAGCGGACGCTGCGGCGAGGACTGCAAGTTTTGCGCGCAGTCAGCCTGTCATCATACGAAGGTGGAAGAATATCCATTTCTGGAGCCAGAGGAGATTCTGGAGGACTGCAAGCGTCATGAGGCGAAGAAAGTACATCGTTACTCCATCGTGACGGCGGGACGTGCGCTGACGGGAGCGGAGATGGAGAAGGCGCTTCGGGCATACCGCGCTATGAAGAAGGAATGCAAGGTAGAGCTCTGCGCCTCCCACGGACTTCTGTCACAGGAAGATTTCAACCGTCTGAAAGAGGCGGGTGTGGGACGGTATCATGCCAATATTGAGACTTCCCGGAGAAATTTCCCGAATATCTGTACAACACATACATTTGAGGACAAGCTGGAGGTCATCCGGCGCGCGCAGGCGGCAGGACTTTCCGTCTGTTCCGGCGGCATCATCGGCATGGGAGAAACCTGGGAAGACCGGATCGACATGGCGATCACGCTGAGCGAGCTCGGGATCAAATCAATTCCGATCAATATCCTGCGTCCGATTCCGGGCACGCCGCTGGAACATCAGGCAGCGCTTTCGGAGGATGAGATTTTGCGGACGATTGCCATTTTCCGTTATATCAATCCGACCGCGATGGTCCGTCTGGCAGCAGGACGAAATTCAATGGAACATTCCGGCGAACAGGCATTCCGTTCCGGCGCAAACGCAGCCATTACCGGAGATATGCTGACAACCTCCGGAAACCGCATCAGCGAGGACCAGGAGATGCTGGCGGCGATGGGATTCACATTATAAAAAAGGAGTATCCATATCATGAGTAAAACACTTTCCGCAGAAGCGGATCACAAACCTTACTTTACAACCAAACGGATGGCGCTGATTGGCGTGATGACGGCGGTAACCTGTATTCTGGGACCGTTCTCGATTCCGCTTCCATTCAGCCCGGTTCCGATTTCCTTTACAAATCTTGCCATTTATCTGGCAGCATATGTGCTGGGAATGAAAGCCTGCACGGTGAGTTACCTGATTTATATGCTGCTTGGCATGGTGGGCGTTCCGGTATTTTCCGGATTTACGGCAGGAGTCGGTAAGCTGGCAGGACCGACCGGCGGCTATCTCGTCGGATTTATCCTGATGGCGCTGATTGTTGGATTTTTTGTGGATCATTTTCCGGGCAAAGTAGCCCTGCATATCGTTGGCATGGTACTGGGACTGGCGATTTGCTATATTTTCGGAACGGTATGGCTGGCAGGTCAGCTTAACATGACCTTTGTAGCCGGACTGGGTGTGGGCGTTATCCCGTATCTGCCGGGCGATGCAGTCAAAATCATTTTCACAGCTTTGATCGGACCGAAGCTGCGCCGCGAAATTTACCGGTTAGGAGAGTAAAAAGCGTCTGGCTGTAAAAATAACTGTTTAGATAAAATGATATTTAAAATAAAGGACAGATGGGTGAAAGTGGAATACATAAAACGCTTTCATCCATCTTTTTTGTTGAATGAAACGAAGAAGTTGGTTCATATTTTATAGAAACTAAGAAGAAAAGAAAAAATAAAGGTAAAAGAAAACAGAAATAATCACATATATGGAATAAAATACAGAAAAATAAGAAGCAAGTGTGACTAAACTTGAACAATTTTGGAGCGTGTGTTATACTAAAGACAGAAAAAAGAGGGAGATTCCGGAGGAACAGGGAGGAGGCAGTTGTATGGAGAAAAAGATTATCACTATCAGTCGTGAATATGGAAGCGGAGGTCGTCAGATTGGCCTGGTTGCCGCTAAAAAACTGGGAATGGAATTTTATGATAAGGAATTGATCGATGCTGCTGCGAAGGAGATCGGTTTTCCAGCGGAAATTATTGCGGATCGTGAGCAGCGCCTGACAAACAGCCTGCTTTACAATTTCGCGATGGGAACTTTGTATGGACTTTCCTATCCGAAGGAGCCGAAGCTCAGTGAACTGCCATTGACAGAGCAGATCTATGTGGCGCAGAAGAAGGCGATCGAGGAGGCGGCAAAGCGCGGAAGCTGCGTATTTATCGGAAGATGTGCTGATTATATTCTGAGAAGCCGTCCGGATGTACTGCGTGTCTTTGTTTATGCGGATCGTGATATCCGGCTCCGCCGCGCGATTGACGAATATGGGGATCTGGAAGAGCATATCGATGAATTTATGCACCAGACCGACAAACGCCGCCGGATCTACTATGAAAACTATACGAATCAGCGCTGGGGCGACAGGGAAAACTATGATCTGATGCTGAACAGCGGAGATTTGGGAATTGAGAAGTGCGTGGAGTTGATTTGCCAGGCGGTGAAGTAAGGGATAACGAAACAATTATAATTTTAAGCAAAAATAACCGCTCAAGTTTTGCTAGGACCTGGGGCGGTTATTTTTATGTCTTATCTAAGATTCCATCCATGAAACAACGGTCCATTTCCATTTCCAAGATTTAATCCGAATGCTAATGCCCCACTTAAATAGGAACGTGCATCACGAATACTCTGCTCCAGAGAACGTCCGGCGGCGAGACCGCAGGCGATTGCGGATGAGAGTGTGCAGCCAGTTCCATGGTTGTTTTGATTCTCGATCCGGGGACTGGAAAACCAGAGTGGAGTCTGGTCTGGCTGACAAAGAACATCACAGACAGTATTTGGCAGATTTTCCCGGTGTCCGCCTTTTAAAAGAACCGCGGTGTGAAATTGACGGGACAGCCGGGTGGCGGCAGCTTCTATGCCTGCGTCATTGTCCAATGTATGCGTCTGCATTTGAAGCAAAAATTCAGCCTCCGGCAGATTCGGTGTCAAAAGTGTGGCGCGCGGAAACAAAAGCTCCTGGGAGGCGGCGATGGCGTCCGGAGCTGCCAGAGGGCGTCCGCTGGTGGAGATAAGCACTGGATCGAGTACCACCGGGATATCGGGATAGGCGCTTAGTTTTTCTGCGACAACCTGAACGGCAGTTTTGTTTCCCAGCATTCCGATCTTGATCGCTTGCGGAGTTAAATCTGAAAGAACCGAATCCAGCTGTGCCGCTAATATTTCCGGGGAGGCAGGCGAGACAGCCTGCACGCCGAGCGTATTCTGAGCGGTAATCGCAGTGATAACACTGGTTCCATAGAGCCCCAGAGCGGTGATGGTCTTTAAATCTGCCTGTATTCCTGCGCCGCCTCCGCTGTCCGAACCGGCGATGGTGAGTACTGTGGGGATAACGCGGTGGTTTTTATGAATGCACTCTCGCAGCTCCCGGACCGCAGCCCCGATATCGGGCTGTCCGAAAATCCCGGATATAATCGCAGCTCCTGCGATGCCGGTTCCAGCCAGGGTGGAAAGATTGGAAGCGTTGATTCCTCCGATGGCGACAACCGGAATGGAGACGGACTGGCAGATGGCGGTCAGAGTCTCACGGGACATCGGGATGGCCTCTGTTTTGGTTGGACTTGGAAATACAGCGCCGGAACCGAGATAATCGGCTCCGGCTTTTTCTGCTTCCAGGGCCTGGGCAACGGTTTTGGCGGTTACGCCGAGAATCTTGTCCGGTCCCAGCTTGGCGCGCACCTCGCGGGCGGGCAGGTCACTTTGACCGATATGGATGCCGTCGGCACCGCTGTTTATGGCGACGTAGAGGCTGTCATTGATAATCAGAGGAACGTGATAGCGCTCGGTGAGTTTGCGGATGGAAAGCGCCTCCCGCAGAAAATCTTCCTCGGACAGATATTTTTCACGGAGCTGCAGCATCGTGATTCCGGCATCCAGCGCCTCGCGCACCTGTTCCTCCAGCGGACGCATGCCGGGGCGGTGTGGCATTGTGATCGCATATAAAAGGCAGTTATTTCGTTGGAATTTCAATTTTTTGACCTCCTTGCAGCTGTTCGCCGGTCATCAGGCTGACAGCATCCATGAAATAGGTGTGGAAACTTCCAAGACCGGTGCCGTTTGCACGCATCTGTGCTGCGGCGTTCTCACCGCATAACCCGATTTCAGTGACGGCACAGACGGCAGGATAGAAATAAGATTTAGAAGCCGCTGCAAATGCCGCCAGCAGCCCATCCATCATGCATCCGCTTCCGGTAATCTGCGCCAGCTCCGGGCAGCCGTTGTGGATGCGGGCGGTTTTAGAACCGCAGACAACCAGATCGCAGGGACCCGTACAGACGATAACAGCCCGCAGACGTTTAGAGAGAAAACGGGCGATACGGGTGTCTGTGCGGAGGCGTTCTGAAATAGAGTTGGAACTTGCGTGTGCGGCTGGCATTTGCATAGAAACTGCGTCCACCCCGTGCTGTTCCTTCTCCACCGGATATCCAAACAAATTCGCCAGCGTCCGGATTTCAGATGAATTTCCCCGCACGATGGAGACGGAGATGTGCGACAGAATCCGGCGGGCGGCGTGTCTGCGGTGGGCGGACACACCGATGCCGACCGGATCGAATATAATCGGAATCCCCTTCCGGTTGGCAGCCTGACCTGCGCGGATCATGGCAGTGACGGAGCCGATTTTTAAGGTTCCCAGATTGAGCACCAGCCCATCGCTGGCAGAGGCAGTTGAGGCTGTCTCTGCCGGATGATCGGTCATGACTGGGGAGGCGCCCGCGGCGAGGAGCAGGTTGGCAACATCGCCTGCAGTCACATAATTGGTGATACAGTGGATGAGCGGCGCGGTTTTTCGTACCCGCTCTGGATAATAAGCGAGTGCCCTGGATAAACAGGCAGCCTGGTCTGGCATCGTGAGCGCCTCCTTTTACTGTGCGTCGAGCAGGCGTTTTAAGTAGGAAAACAGCCCGATGCGGCGCATAAATTCAATCAGCAGAAATGCAATGGCGGTTCCGCAGGCGGTACTCATCAGGAATGGGAGAACGTAGAAGAATAAGGCAACATCCTTTCCCATCAGAAGGACAGCAACCGGGTAGCAGAGCGTGCCGCCGATGATGCCGGTTCCGACTACCTCACCGAGGTAAGCGAGCAGGAAACGTCCGGTTTTCTGGAATAAATAAGCGCCCAGAAAAGCGCCGACCATACTTCCAGGAAAAGCAAGCAGGCTGCCGGTCCCCAGAATATTTCGGATGAGAGAGACACAAAATGCCATCGAAACGCCATAAACCGGTCCTAAAAAGACGCCGGCGAGGACGTTGACAAGGTGCTGGATCGGAAAACATTTGGATGCACCGATCGGAATGGAAAAGCCGGATAAAGCGACAGTTAAGGCAACCAGCATGCCAGCCAGAGCTGTTTTTTTGATGGAAAAAGTCTGCGCTGATGCAGTGGATGCAGATACAGTTGAGTGATTCATGGAAAAACCTCCTAATTAGTTATGTAAAGATTACTCATCGAAAATTGAAACAATCTCCCCCGAAAGGATCCGGTTCATGTTTTTGACGGCGCAGAAATTGCCGCACATGGAGCAGGTATCTTCTTTTTCCGGTTTTGATTCTGCGCGGTAGCGGCGGGCTTTATCCGGGTCGATGGCGAGGGAAAACTGCTCTTCCCAGTCGAGCCGGGCGCGTGCCTGCGCCATTTTGCGATCCCATTCTTTTGCCCCTGGAATACCTTTTGCGATGTCGGCGGCGTGGGCGGCGATACGGGAGGCGATGATACCTTCTTTGACGTCGTCACGGTTCGGCAGGCGAAGGTGCTCTGCCGGGGTCACGTAGCAGAGGAAGGAAGCACCGGCGGATGCTGCGATTGCGCCTCCGATGGCAGCCGTGATATGGTCGTAGCCCGGCGCGACGTCCGTCACCAGCGGACCGAGCACGTAGAACGGGGCACCCTTGCAGACGGACTGCTGAATTTTCATATTGGCAGCGATCTGGTCGAGCGGCATATGTCCCGGACCTTCGATCATGACCTGGACATTTTTCTCCCAGGCGCGGCGGGTCAGCTCACCGAGTGTCAGAAGCTCTTCCAGCTGTGATACGTCGGTTGCGTCCTCCAGGCAGCCCGGGCGGCAGGCGTCGCCGAGACTCAAGGTCACGTCGTATTCCTGACAGATATCGAGCAGGCGGTCAAAATGCTCATAGAATGGGTTCTCCTGTCCGGTCATTTCCATCCATGCAAAAATAATGGAACCGCCGCGGGAGACGATGTTGGTCAGGCGTTTCATTTTTTTGAAGCGCTCGGCGGTGTTTTTATTGATTCCTACATGGATAGTCAGAAAATCAACGCCGTCTTTTGCGTGCATTTCCGCGATCTGCAGCCATTCTTCCGATGTGATTTCACGCAGTGGCTTGTGGTAATAAACTACAGCGTCATAGATCGGCACGGTTCCGATGATGGCCGGGCACTCGGCTGTCAGCTTGCGGCGGAACTTCTGGGTATCGCCGAACGAGCTTAAATCCATGATGGATTCTGCGCCCATGGCAACCGCGTCATTGACCTTCTGAAGCTCCATGTCAAGGTCGTTTAAATCGCGGGAGGTTCCGAGGTTGACGTTGATTTTTGTGCGGAGTGCGGAGCCGATTCCGTTCGGATCCAGGCAGGTGTGACATTTATTTGCCGGGATCACGACCTGTCCGGCAGCAACCAGTTTGACCAGCTTTTCTGGTTCCATCTGCTCTTTTTTGGCAACCGCCAGAAGCTCCTTTGTCAGGATTCCCTTGCGGGCGGCATCCATCTGTGTGGTGTAGTTCATGCGTAGTCCTCCTTTTTCGGAGGGAAGTGAGCGGAATCTAAAAATCTAAAATGGGAATTTGAAGAAGAGAGTTCCTTTTCCTGATAGAAAGGGGATACAGTAAAACCATATGTATGATCCATTTTGTAAAAGATATACGAGCGCAGGTAAAATAAAAAACCTGCACCGCGCAGGTACAGGTCAGACAAGGTATATTTGCTGAAACATTCGGATAGATATATCGATTGTTTTTCATGTCATCGCGTATATTCCCTACGTTGGCATTACCCAAATCAGGTTATAAAGGTCGAAGTTGGATGACTTCCTCTCAGCCCGCTCACGAGCTCCCTCATTCATTTGTGGCAAGTGTAGCACGGCGGCTCTGGTTTGTCAATGGGGGGATTGTCTGGACGAATCCCCCTCACTATGCTATAATAAGGGGCATCAAGTCATTTTGGTTGCTTTATCGTTACTGCTCATGGCAGGTATTTTGAAAACCGGCACATGGACAGCAACATTGTATGCACGGGAGAATGAGATGAAGGAAAATATGAAAATACGAGGTCAGCTGCGGACGTATCTGCAGTGGCCGATCATACTGTCGGTATTCCTGTTGGCGGCGAACCTGGCAGTTGGGATTGTGAGCCCGGCTGCCGGTCTTGTGATGTCCGGATTTACGGTTATATATGTGCTGGTGGCACTCTGGCTGTTCATGTACCGGAGAAAACGTCTGATGGGCGGACTGGTGGAGTTTTCGGCGGAGTATGCGTGGGTGCAGAAACAGCTCCTCTATGAGATGGCGGTGCCGTATGCCATCGCGGACACAGAGGGACATTTCCTCTGGTTGAACCACTCCTTTTCGGAGATCGTCGGGGAAGATAAAAACTGCCGTAAGAATATCGCGGCGGTCTTTCCGGAACTGACACGGGAAGTTTTGGATGAGATGGACGAAAAAACGAGCGTTCATTCTTCATTTGACGGCAGATTTTACCGGATCGATATCCAGCAGGTGGCGCTGAGCGAGACGGAAGGTATGAAGCTTGGCGCGGTGGACGAGGACAGCGGTGAGATGCTTTTAGTGCTGTATCTCTGCGATGAGACGGAGATTCTGCGTTGCAAGCAGCAGATCAACAACCAGCGTCTGGTGGCGGGACTTATCTATCTCGACAACTACGACGAGGCGCTGGAGAGTGTCGAGGAGGTACGCCGTTCCCTGCTGGTTGCCCTGATTGACCGGAAAATTACGAAGTATTTCATGGCGATGGAAGGTATCGTCAAGAAGCTGGAAAATGACAAGTATCTGTTTGTGATCAAGCAGCAGTACACGAAAGAGATTCAGGAGAGCCGCTTTTCGATCCTGGAGGATGTCAAGACGGTTAATATCGGAAATGATATGGCTGTCACGCTGAGTATCGGCATGGGTATGAACGGCGACAGCTACATCCGCAACTATGAGTATGCGAGAACGGCGATTGATATGGCGCTGGGACGCGGCGGCGATCAGGCGGTCGTCAAGGATGGCACGAAGATCCGCTATTACGGCGGCAAATCGCAGCAGCTGGAAAAAACGACCCGTGTCAAGGCGCGTGTCAAAGCGCATGCGATGCGCGAACTGATGGATACGAAGGATAAGATGCTGATCATGGGACACAAGATCGGCGATACGGATTCCTTCGGCGCGGCGATTGGTATCTGGCGGATTGCGACCTCTTTTAATAAAAAGGCGCGGATCGTCATCAATGGAGTCAATTCTTCCGTGAAACCGATGATGGCGCGGTTTGAAAACAGCTCCGATTACCCGGAGGATCTGTTCTTAACCGGCGAGGAAGCGGCGGAGTGGGCGGATTCCAACACGATGTTAGTTGTGGTTGATGTCAACCGCCCGAGTATCACGGAGGCACCGGAATTGCTCAAGCAGATCAAGACGATCGTGGTGCTCGATCATCACCGCCAGAGCAGCGAGATCATCGACAATGCGGTGTTATCTTATGTCGAGCCGTATGCGTCTTCGGCGTGTGAGATGGTAGCCGAGGTATTGCAGTACATCGGCGACGACGGCATTAAGATCAAGCCGGCGGAGGCGGATGCGATGTACGCCGGTATCGTGATTGACACAAACAATTTCATGAACCAGGCAGGTGTCCGCACCTTTGAGGCGGCGGCGTTCCTGCGTAGAAACGGCGCGGATGTCGTGCGTGTGAGAAAGCTGTTCCGCGACCGGCTGGAGGACTACCGGGCGAGAGCTGAGGCGATCCAGAAAGCAGAGATTTATCACGGTGCATTTGCGATTTCCGTGTGTCCGTCCGAAGGACTTGAAAGTCCTACCGTGGTTGGCGCACAGGCGGCAAATGAGCTGCTGGATATTGTAGGCATCAAGGCGTCATTTATCCTGACGCAGATGGGCGACACGATCTATTTCAGCGCGCGTTCGATCGATGAGATCAACGTGCAGATTATCATGGAGCGCTTAGGCGGCGGCGGACACCGCACGATTGCGGGCGCACAGCTTAAGGGTGCGACGATCGATGAAGCCAGAGAGAAATTAAAAGATCTCATTACGGATATGATGGAGAAAGGAGAAATATAACGATGGAAGTTGTATTATTAGAGGATGTAAAGGCACTTGGCAAAAAAGGTCAGATTGTAAAGGTAAGCGACGGCTATGGACGCAACTTTATTCTGACGAAGAAACTGGGAATCGAGGCAACACCGAAGAACTTAAATGATCTGAAGCTGCAGAAGGCAAATGAGGCGAAGATCGCGGCAGAGCACCTGGCAGCAGCGAAGGATCTGGCAAAACATCTGGAGGATAAGTCCATCACCCTGTCCATCAAGGCAGGCGAGGGCGGAAAAGCATTCGGCTCTGTTTCTTCCAAGGAGATTGCAAAGGCGATCAAAGATCAGTTAAATCTGGATATTGACAAGAAGAAACTGGTTCTGCCGGAGCCGATTAAGACCTTTGGCACACACGAAGTTCCGATCAAGCTTCACAAAGAAGTAACCGGAAAACTGGCAGTAAAGGTTGTAGAAGCTTAATATGGAGGACTGAATCATGGATGAAGCCCTGATAAAGCGGGTTCTCCCGCACAGTGTAGAGGCGGAACAGTCAGTCATCGGATCCATGCTTATGGATCGGGAAGCAATTATCGCGGCGTCTGAGATTATCACAGGCGCCGATTTTTACCAGCACCAGTACGGCGTCATGTTTGAGTCGATGGTCGAGCTTTTCAACGAAGGAAAGCCGGTCGATCTGGTGACGCTTCAAAATCGGCTGCGCGAAAAAGATGTTCCGCCGGAGGTCAGCAGCCTGGACTTTGTCCGGGATATCATGACATCTGTGCCGACCTCGGTCAATGTCAAATCGTATGCCAATATCGTGCGGGAAAAGGCAGTCCTGCGCCGTTTGATAAAAGTGAATGAGGAGATTGAAAACCTCTGTTACGGCGGAAGGGACAAGCTGGAGGATATTCTGGCGCACACGGAGAAATCGGTGTTTGACCTGCTCCAGAGCCGCGGAGGTGGAGAGTTTGTGCCGATCCGGCAAGTGGCATTGAATGTTCTGGAAAAGATTGAGGCGGCGTCGAAGAGCAACAGCACCGTCACGGGTATTCCGACCGGATTTATCGATCTGGATTACCGGACGTCGGGATTCCAGCCGTCCGATTTTATTTTGATTGCGGCGCGTCCTTCGATGGGTAAGACGGCGTTTGTTCTGAATGTCGTCGAGCATGTGGCGGTCAAAAAAGGGCTTCCGTGCATGGTATTCAGCCTGGAAATGTCGAAGGAACAGCTGGTCAACCGTATGCTGTCGATGGAGTCGAATGTCGATTCCCAGAAGCTGCGTACCGGTACGCTGACGGATTCCGACTGGGATGCCGTCGTGGAAGGCATCGGCACGATCGGAAGTTCCAAGCTGATCATCGATGATACGCCGGGTATCTCGATCTCGGAGCTGCGCTCGAAATGCCGCAAGGTGAAGCTGGAATACGGTTTAAGCCTTGTCATCATCGACTATTTACAGCTGATGAGTGGCAGCGGAAAGAGCGGAGAGAACCGCCAGCAGGAGATCTCGGAGATTTCTCGTTCATTAAAGGCGCTGGCGCGAGAGCTGAATGCGCCGGTTATCTCCCTGTCGCAGCTTTCCCGTGCCTGCGAGACACGTCCGGATCACCGCCCGATGCTTTCGGATCTGCGTGAGTCTGGTGCGATTGAGCAGGATGCCGATGTGGTTATGTTTTTGTACCGTGATGATTATTACAACAAGGATACGGATACGCCGAATATCGCGGAGGTAATCATTGCCAAACAGCGTAATGGTCCGATTGGAACGGTGCAGCTGATGTGGAGACCGGAGCTGACGAAGTTTGCGAATTTGGCGAAATAACGATAGAATCGTGTAAGGGACGGGACTGGATGGAAATTGCACCGTCTGCGTCTCCGGTTATGATTGTGCGCTTGTTTTCACTACACGTGTTCGCCCATGGCGGACTGCATCCGCCCTGTTCGGACGCGTGTGTTCAAGATTCGTATAATTCATAACTGGAACGCCGACTCTGCAATTTTCATCCAGTCCCTTTTTTGGATAAATATATGATTGATAAAAGATTATTATGTAAAAAGGAATATGAGAAATGTTTGAATTGATAAAAGAATCGGAGCTGGACACCGTCCGCCATTTTTACCGTGCCTTAGCTGGAACCGAGTTCTGCGCGTGGACGGACATCTATCCAGGGGAGCCGGAGCTACAGTCGGATTTTTCTAGGGATTCGCTTTTTTGTATCCGGGATGATGTGTCGGGGGAGATCGCAGGGCTGGTTTCGATCGATGATGATCCGGAGGTGGAATCGATTGCTTGCTGGTCGGAGGAGCTACAGCCGTCGGCAGAAATTTCCAGACTGGGTGTGGCGGAGAAGTACCAGAACCGAGGCATCGCACGCGAGCTTCTGGCAGGCGCGATGGAGGAACTTAGAAGACGCGGCTGTAAGAGTGCCCATATGCTGGTGGCGAAGGACAATGTGAAAGCGCTGCGGTCGTACGAGAAGCTGGTCTTTGAGAAGGTCGGTGAGTATGTGCTGCAGGGGCATGATTACTGGTGCTTTGAGAAGAAGCTGTAGATGGAAATAGGTAACTGTTCAGTAGGTCTGCTCATTTACTGCGCTGACCGTACGAAAACATGGGTCAGCAGGCAAAAATCCCATTGGCGTAGGCAATTTTTAATTTCATAGGAAATTACGTCCTATGAAACAAAAAACGCTCCGCGAGGATGCGCACTCGCGCGAAGCAGAAA
>OLRX01000193.1_pt1 | contig 58247 bp, 54 predicted proteins | sample 1672991 | NCBI WGS metagenome assembly OLRX01 (sample SAMEA3136744, study PRJEB25190) | human gut metagenome | biome: human gut; feature: human-associated habitat; material: faeces | place: Austria | collected 2013
TCTCCTCTGCTTCAGATTCGAGATGCTTATCCGAAAATGATTATTGCCAGAACCAGACATCCTCAATATAGTTATGAAGGAATCGTAATTCACGATATAGCCGATTGGTTACTACAAGAATAGGCCGGTCGAAATATCTCCGTCATTCTCTTTTGAAATGATGCCCCCAATATCTTCTAGCCCCATAACTCCTGCATATCATCCTTTTGTACACATACTCCATAATTCTGATTATGACAGTATTCACAGCCAAGACATCCTGATATCTTCTTTCGGTAAACACTACATGCCTAGTAATGAATATAAAAACGCCCCTGTCTATTACTTATTGCAGTAAAAAACAGGGGACATCCTTTTTTCTAATTAAAAAATAATATCAGATTTGTTTTTTAATAATACGATTCCGGAAATCAGAACCAGTAATCCGATGATCATTGCACACACACCGGCGATGATCCCCAAAATGCCGGAATGTTTCATCTTAAAATAAATATTTTCCATCTTTTTCTCTCTCCTGTGTCATACTCGATTTCATGTCAGCAATCAGATTTTCTCTCACCCTTCTCTCACCCAATTGCTGTATATAGATATATTTTACCATTATTCTAACCGTATTCCCATAGTTTTTTCTAACTGAAAAATAAATTTTTCATAAAAAGCTCACTTGCGAACGATACTTCTTGAACCGCTGATAAAAAAATACGACCAGCCCACAACTTTTGTGAACCAGTCGTATTTTCTATTTTTTATACAAATGTAAATCTCACTATGTGATGAGTATAATCACTTAAGCTGCTTATCTCTGAGAACGTCCGATCTCAAGACCTTTCTCGAAAGCTTCTTTGTTCAGCGGAAGTAATTTTGCTTTTTTCGCAAGTTTATGCTCGATGGTTCCCCATACAACTTCCGGAGATACAACCTCTGTATAACCAACGTATACACCAAGCATGATTACGTTTAATACTTTTGCATTTCCCATTTCCAGAGCCATCTCTGTAACCGGTGCTTTTACAACTTTCACGTCTGTTCTGTCGATATCCTCTTCCGGAACGATAGAGCTGTTGATGAAAAGTGTACCACCCTGTTTCAGAGTCGGAAGGAATTTCTGCAGGGACGGACCGTTCATAACGATCAGGTCGTCCATAACATCACCCAGAGGTGCTCCTACCATCTCGTCGGAGATTACAACGAAGCAGTTCGCTGTACCACCACGCTGCTCAGCGCCGTAGGACGGGAAGAAAGTAACGTTTTTATCTGTAGAATCACAGGTTGCAGATGCAAGGAATTTACCAAGAGTCATGACACCCTGTCCGCCGAATCCGGCAACACATAAATTTGTTTCCATATTGACTTCCTCCTATTTATCTCTGATTACGCCCAGCGGATATTCCGGAAGCATTTTCTGCTCGATGAAATCCAATGCGTCTAACGGCTCAAGTCCCCAGTTTGTCGGGCAGCTTGTTACGATTTCTACCATAGAGAAGCCTTTTCCGTCGATCTGATTCTGGAACGCTTTCTTGATTGCATTTTTGGTTTTGATAACATTCTGCGGAGTGTTACAGCTTGTTCTCTCCAGGTAAGCCGGAGCTGTCAGCTTGTCTAAAATCTCACACATATGCATCGGGTAACCATGCTCTTCCGGGATACGTCCTTTCGGAGCTGTGGAAGCTTTCATGCCAACCAGAGTAGTCGGCGCCATCTGTCCACCTGTCATACCATAAATACCGTTATTAATGAAGATAACAGTGATGTTCTCACCACGGTTAGCTGCAGAAACAGACTCTGCAAGACCGATGGAAGCGAAGTCACCATCACCCTGATATGTGAAATACAGAGTATCCGGATTGCTTCTCTTCATACCTGTTGCTACTGCACAGGCACGACCATGCGGTGCTGTAATTGTATCATATGCGATATAATCCATATGAAGACCACAGCATCCGATGCCGGTAACCATAACTGCTTTATCTACAAGGTTCATCTCTTCGAGAGCCTCACCGATTAATTTTACAACCGTGCTGTGCATACAGCCCGGGCAGAATCCGGATACTTTATCTTCCTGGATTGTTTTTGTTCTTGAATAAACTAATTCCATGTTCCGTATCCTCCTTATTATCCTAAAATCTTTTTAACAGCCTCGATCACTGCCTCACGGCTCATGATGTTACCACCGGAGCACAGGCATGTCTCGATAGCGCAACGACCTTTAACACCCATCTCTACGTCCTCAACGAACTGTGCCGGAATAGACATCTCTACGTCAAGAACTGCTTTACAGATATCGTAGTTGATCTTGTCATAAGAAGCATATGGGAACGGGCTGACTGTAATAGGACGGATCAGACCGATCTTGTAACCTTCCTTACGAAGAATGTCTACAACAGATTTGCAGATACGAGCGGAGATACCATAAGCGGTAAGTACAAGCTCAGCATCCTCGATCTGATACTCTTCTACCATGACATCTTTTTCCCAGCTGGCATACATCTTTGCAGCATCTTCGTTCCATGCCTGCATTTTCTTTGTATCCCACTGACCTGGCTGAATCCAGGAACGATTTGCATAGTCAAGTTCATGACCAATACAAGCCCATTTCTTTTTGCTCTCTTTGATTGCTGCGATCTCTTCATCAGATTTCATCTCTGGAAGTTCAACCGGCTCCATCATAGTTCCAATTACACCGTCTGCAAGGATCAGAACCGGGTTCATGTCACGATCTGCATAATCAAATGCTGCATATGTAAGATCAACTGCCTCCTGTACAGTAGACGGAGCCAGAACCATCATACGGAAACCACCGTTACCGGAAGCTTTTGTAGCCTGGAAGTAATCCTGCTGTGCCGGCTGGATCGCACCTACACCTGGGCCTCCTCTGGAGATATTGGAATATACAATTGGAACACGTGCTGCTGCACAATAGGAAATTCCCTCACTCTTTAATGAGATTCCAGGGCTGGAAGAAGATGTCATAGATCTTGTTCCTGCTGCTGCTGCTCCGTATACCATGTTTACAGATGCAACCTCAGATTCACCCTGTACAAAGTTACCGCCTACTTCCGGAAGTCTTCTTGCAAAATACTCCGGGATCTCGTTCTGCGGTGTGATAGGATATCCGGCGAAAAATCTACAGCCGGCTCTTACTGCTGCTTCAGCGATAGCTTCACAGCCTTTCATTAATACTCTTGCCATAATCTTTCTACCTCCTTATTTGTAGATCTCTATCGCACCATCCGGACAGATACGTCCGCACATACAACAGGCGATACAAGCATCCATGTTTGTCGGTACCACATACTCATAACCCTTAGAGTTTACTTCATGTCCGATTTCCAGTACGTTCTTCGGACAGAACTTAATGCAGTAACCACAGCTTTTACAGCGTTCTGATTTAACCACGATTTTTGCCATCGATTAAATCCTCCTCTCAAGATAATAAATACTTGTTATAATTGATTATTTTTAAACACCGATATACACGATGTTTGAAAGCTTGATTCTCCGGGAATCATCCCCGTCCCGGAACCGGCTGACCATCTGCAAAATCGGTCTGCAGCCAGGGATAAGTCAGATACAATTCAATCGGAAATACCGGCACATCTGAGGAATCTTTTACGTCCTCGTACAGATCTTCCCTGACACATGCAAAATCCACCGCAATATACGGTGTCACCATCTCAGACATCTTACGGCTGCCCTCGATAAATTCCTTTGCCGTTGTGGTGATTCCATTGTTCGGATTGTTCACCATATGAAGTTTACCAAGCTGTATATGGGAAACACCGAGAATCTGTCCCAGTGTACCATCGATATGATCGATATCATTGGACCACGGTCGATATGCATTCAGCACATAATACACAATGGTATTGTCTTTGTTCAGCTTTGGCGCATAACCGCCGATGGCGCGCGCTCCGATGTGATCTCCGCCGACATCCATAACCACGTAACAATCTTCATCCTTCAGCAGACGATTGACACCTCCGACAACCGTCGGTGCATCCATGAACTGTTTTTCATGATGACAGATAATTCCCAAGGCTTCCATCTGCATCTCTACATCTCTGGATCGAAACAGTGGCTTGGTCATATCCATGTCAAAGAAATGTACCGGCTTGTCCTGAAGCTGCACCAGCCATTTTGCGAAATTAATGGAAATCTCGCTTTTTCCGCTTCCGGCTTCGCCGACAAATACAAAATTAATGTTGTCTCCAATGAGCTTTTTTAATTTATCCTGCATTCTGCAGCTTCCTCCGTTCCATTCCCTGATCGGAAATTTTCTCATCGAAGCCATTCTACTACATTTCCTTGAGTTAGTCACGCCTTTTTTATAAAAAATATGAAATATCATATATTTTGCACGATTTATTATAAAAAAAGAAGAACAAACGAAAAATTTGCTCTTCTCATACGCTTTTTCAAGAATGCCCTCGTCATTTTCGAATAATGATCATGACTTCCTCCCCGTAGCGTTCCGCCAGCGTCTCATACAACATCCGGATGATTTTTGCATGGGCACAGTTTTTTCGGAACGCTCCAACGATCGGAACCGATGCTTCCAGGCGCACATATTTGAATTTTTTGTCATAAATTGGCTGACACCACAGATCCATAATTGCCGCACTGTCCTCCCGATCCATCAGTGACAATAGCGTGGCATGATTTGGCACCACTTTTGTCTTAGGAATAAATTCCTTCTGCACACAGATCTGTTCCAGATTTGCCCTGGAATATTCCACCGGTGCATCCGCTGACAGATAAAAAACAGAATCCTGAAAATCCGCAATATCCTTTTTTGTTCCAAACTCTTTTGGATAAATCACCGCCTGCGGTACCTGACAGATTTCCATTACTTCCAGATCACTGTGCAATTTCTCCATCTCCGGGAAATTCATGGTCAGAATAAAATCGAGATTTCCACTGTAAAGCAGATCATACAGCCGCTCATAAGAATGGCTTTCCAGATCCACGTTCAGATATGGAAACTCCTCCTGCAGTGCATCCAGCATCAGCGGATAAAATCCTGTTATACTCCACCCCCGCACATATCCGAACTTCAGCGTCGTGATATCGGTATTTTCACGCTGTATCAGTTCACTTTTCCTCTTTGTCTCTTCAAACTCCCGTCTGCATTTTTCAAACATTTCGTAATATAATTTTCCGCTCTCTGTCAGCTCCAGCGTCTTATGTGCGGAACGCGCAAACAGCTTTGTATTTAATTCCTTCTCCAGCGTAGCGATCATTCTGCTGACCCCCGGCTGTGTCAGATACAATTTTTCTGCTACCTTTGTAAAATTCCGTTCTTTCACAGCTTCTAAAAAACATGCAATCTGCCGGTCATTCATCTGTTGCCTTCTCCTTATTTCCCCATAAGTCCTTAACATTTCAGGGTTTATCATACCATAAATCATATGATAGGTAAACAAATCATTATTTTTCTTCCCGGTCCGTAATTGTTATAATAGATGCAACGTAACCGATGGTTCACTGAATGATATTTCATCTCAGAATCACACACCAAGTCTCACATGCGTTCGACTTGAATTTAATTTGAAGGAGAAGGAAACATGCAAACAAACAAAGAAGCACTGCTGGCACTATTAAAAGGTGAAAAAGCAGATTTTATCCCGGAAGTATATTCTACCATGAAAGATGTGGTTTTCCCGGGAGACCGATACATCGAACTTGGAGATAAATTCGATCCTTACGGAACCGGCCCGGATGCCTGGGGCGTTCTATGGACCAATCAGGGACCTGATCCTATCATTGACGGAAACATGGTCGCCAAAGATTTTAAACTGTTTGACGATATGGATGAATGGAAAGAAAAAGTCAAATTCCCGCCACTGGATTTCATGCCGATCGAGCAGATCTTCCAGGCAATGTGCGGAGGTATGCACGTAAATCCGGAAACTGATGTGGTTTCCTGTCTGATTCTTTCCGGACAGTTTGAACGTATGAATCAGCTCATCGGTATGGAAAATGCACTTTGTGCTTTCTATGAATATCCGGACGAAGTACATGAGTTTTTTGATGCTATGTGTGAATATAAATTAAAATGTATTGACCTTGCTTACAAATATCTGAAACCGGATGTTATTCATATGCATGACGACTGGGGAACAAATAAAAATCTGTTCTTCTCCCCGGAAATCTGGCGCGAATTCATAAAACCAAACGAAGAAAAATACGTAAAACGTATCCACGATCACGGCATGCTCTACATCCATCACTCCTGTGGTAATGTCGACAAGATCATTCCGGAACTGGCTGAAATCGGTATCGATGCCCTGGAGCCGGTTATGCTTTGTAATGATATCGAAGGCAGTCTGAAGACATGTGGTGACAAGATAACCCTTATGGGCGGCATCGATAATCAGATGATTGATCAGAAAGGTACCGATGAGGATGTCATCCGTGCGGAAGTGCGCCGTGCCATGGACACGTATGTTGGAAAAGGACGTTATATCCCTTACTATATCCCGACAAACAAAGAAACGTTCGGTATCTACATCGATGAAGTAACAAAATATGGCAAAGATATTTTCCACAAATAAAAATCTGTGGATGCCATAATGATTCCTAATTAAAACCAGATACATAATTAAGAGTATTTATAAGAAACTTCATATATTTTTAAGATCTCATTGTTATACTAGGAATTATAACAATGAGATTTTTTTACAGAAAACAAAGGACGTATACGATTATGCACATGAAAAACACCAAGAAGAAAACACTTACCGGTCTGCTGATCTGCATTTTCCTCATTGCAGCTCTTTTTCTCGGCGGAAAACTGTTGTTTTATCATGTTTCTGATGCAGAAAATATCTGGTATTTTTCCGGCGATACTGCTCAGAGGATAGAAAATATACAGATGCTTCCGGAACATGCACTGGACGATTATGATTCTCTGATGGTTGTTGCACATCCCGATGACGAAACAATCTGGGGCGGGGCGCATCTGCTAAAAGGCAAATATGTCGTAGTCTGCATTACAAACGGAAACAACCGCACCCGCAGAAAAGAGTTTGCCGCTGTCATGAAACAGACGGATTCTATCGGTCTTATGCTGTCCTTTCCGGATAAAACCCATGGCAAACGCAACAACTGGGAAAGCTGCCGGGAAGAAATCCAACAGAGCATCGACACCATCGTTGCACAGAAAGACTGGGCCACCATCGCAACCCACAATTCCAAAGGCGAATATGGCCATATCCATCACCAGATGACAAGTGCCATCACCACTGCCGCTGCGAAAAAGGCAGATCTGACAGATCATCTGTATTACTTCGGAACTTATGTCAAAGCGAAAAATATGGAAAAGCAAAAAAATCAGCAATATCTCACCAATCCGCTTACCGGCGACGAATTGGAAGCGAAGCTCTGTCTCACAAAGTTCTACGCTTCCCAGCACAAAGTCATGGAGCATCTTGGACACATGCTTCCTTACGAAAACTGGATTCTTTATATTCAAGTCGATCGCACGTGAGACTTGGTGCGTGATTCTGGTCAGCGTAAGCTGACATATTCATCTCAGAGTCACTGCACTCTACACTTCGTTTCGGTCGGCGCAAAACCATTGTCTCCCAGACAATGTGCGCTCTCTCGGAGCGTTTATCTTATAATAATTCCCGGATCTGATAAGCCAGGATCAGTTCAAAGCGGCTCTGCAGACTGCTGAAATCTTTTCCAAGTATTTTTTTGATCTTGTTCAGCTGATAGTTGATCGTATTGCGGTGCACATATACTGCGTCCGCGAGTGCCTGCACACTGCCGTCCATCTCCAGATACTGCTGCAGCAAGTCCAGATATTGGGTATTATTTTCCCGGTCATAGCGCTCCAGAGCCCCCAGTGTCTCATGATAATAACTCTCCAGCACCGCACTGTCACCGACAGACAACAGAATCTTTCTGGCACCGAACTCGTCATAGAACAACGGACTCTTCCCTTTCTTTCGTGCCAGACGCAAAAGCGTACAGACCTTCTGATAATTGCCGGACAGATGTTCAATACCAGATTCGTTCTGGCTGACCGCAATCTTTAATTTCACCGTCTCTGAACCTTCCTGCTCCTCCAGCCGTCTGGCCACTTCATGGATTTCCTCGTTAGTAAAATCATTCATCACGATAAAAATAGATTCTGAAGAAACAAAATAACCGATTGTTCCCACCATCCGCTCCATCCGCCGCAGCAGATGAGCACGGAACATTTTCTGCCGGTAAACATTACGGTTCAGAAAATCAATATCCACACCCATGATGCAGAATTTTCCATTAATATTAAAATTATTCCGGGCCAGCGCCGGCAGATATTCCCTGGCATTTTTCGGATCAAACACAATATTTTTCAGCGTATCTGCCAGATTTTCCTCCTCTTTTTCATTCTGAAAGATCTGATTGGAAAAGTCTCTTGTTATGTCTACCAACCGGGTCTTCCATGGTACTTCCAGCAGCGGAAAATTCATCTGATTACAATAATCAATAACCTCCTGCGGCACTGACGTAATGTAAGGTCCCACATTCACCACCAGACCGCTGGCTTCCCTTTCATACAGATTTTCCACAAATTCCAGCAGCCATTCATTTCCCTCCTGGGCGATTCCTGTCGTAAAGATCAGTTCCCCACCATGAATAAAGCCACCGGTTTCCACATCCTCCAGCGTATGAATCCATTGCACAATATTTCCAGTCCCGTTCTCACCGGCCAGAATCCTCATTCCGTACAGATAACTTGCTTTCTCACATAACTGTCTCAGTAAAATTGCCATATTCATCGCTCCTACTCAAAAAACAAGAAGCCATAACCGGATTACGGTCATGGCTTCTTTGCGTCTGTCTTTCGTTATTCAAGCCCGTATTCCCCTGAATACTGACTTTTGATACATCGTAACGGTATTTTGCAAAAAAGGCAAGTACATTTTTTATAAATTTTATTGTGCTCCGGCACAAAGTTAGTCTCCAAATCGATAATTAACATAATCCACGATCAGTTTGACACAATTATCAATCCCTACTTTATAGCTGTTCAGCACCAGATCATAATTCATCGGATCCCGCCACTCACCGCCGTAAGTGTAGTGGTTATAATATTCACTGCGGTACTTATTCGTCTTTTTATACATCTGTAAGGCACGCTGCTCCGATACATTTGTCCGTTCCATAATGGTATGAATGCAGGCATTTTGTGGTGCTTCGATAAAAACATTGATAACATTTCCGTAAGGTCTCAACACAAAATCTGCACATTTTCCGATCACGATAAAGGATTCGCTTCTTGCCATCGTCTGAAGGATATCCGCCTGAATATTAAACAGGTTATTGTCAGATGTGAAATCTTTTTCTCTTGCTTCCAGCACTGTGGAGAATGGCATGGATGCAAGTTTTTTTGCCAGAAATCCACCATTCAGACGTTCATCCATATCGACAAACAATTTTTCATCAATGCCGCTTTTTTCGGAAGCCATCGCCAGAATCTGTCGCTCATAGCATGGAATCCCAAGTTCTTTTGACAACGCCAGTCCGATCGTTTTTCCACCTGCTCCAAAGTTTCTGGCAATGGTAATCACATAATTTGTTCGCATCTTCTCACCTCGCTCACACTTTTTCACCCTGACTTTAGTCTTCTTTGTCACATTTCAGAACGGCATTTAATAATACGGAAGCACCCATCGTACACTGTTTTGTGGAAGTAAACTCCGGTTCGCAATGAGAATGTCCATCTTTGGAAGGAACAAATACCATGGTTGTCGGAAGCATGTAAGAAGCAAACTGTGCATCATGTCCGGCACCGGAGTTGATCTTCTGATTAGAATATCCAAGTTCATTTACAGCATCCTGTACATAACCAACCAATGTCTTGTCGTAGTATACAGTATCACGGGTCCATGCTACTTCGTAATCCACCTTGCATTTTGCCACTTCTTTCGGCATATTTTCAATAATGCTGACTACCTGAGCGATGACCTTCGGATCTTCATGTCTTGCATCCAGCGAGAAATCCACATAATCAGGAATAACAGTATGTACATTCGGATGGCATACAATCTCACCTGTTGTATATACAAGTTCCGGATCCAGTTTATCCAGCTCTTCATGCAGATATCCCAGCACTTTGGCTGCTGCAAACAACGCATCTTTTCTGTATTTCATCGGAGTTGTTCCTGCATGATCTGCCTGACCGTAAGTGCGGATACGATAGTTTACCATACCAAGGACACAGGTTACGACACCGATATCATTTCCTGCTGCTTCCAGGATCGGTCCCTGCTCGATATGAAGTTCAAACATCGCTTTGTATTCCTCCGGATTCAGACGGTTTTTGATATCACCTTTGTAACCGGATGCGTTTAATGCCATTTCAAATGTCTTTGTCGGATCCAGTACAGATTTCGATGCCATCATATCTTCAAATCTAAAGTTTTTCGCAATATCTTCCGGCAGATATTTGTTACAGATAATTCCGGATGCCATCATTGCCGGTGGATAAAGGGAACCTTCCTCATTTGTCCAGATCATGGCTGTAATATCATGCTTGTGCGGAATATTTTCTGCTGCAATCGTCTCCAGCACCTCCATCGCTCCCATCACACCAAGAATTCCATCATAGTTTCCACCATTTTTTACGGAATCACAATGAGATGCCATGACAATATTTTTCAAAGACGGATCAGAACCTTTTAATGTGGCATACACACAGGCCACATCATCTGTCTTAATCTCGGCACCAATGGCCTCCATCCGTCTGATAAATTCACCTCTTGCCTGCAACGCTTCCGGAGAAAGGGAATATCTGGTGATTCCGCCATGACCCGCATCTCCAAATTTACTCATTGTGCTGATTTTATCCTGCATTCTCGCTTCACTACATTCATACATGACTGGTTCCTCCTTATTTCCTATGCATTTACCTCATGCTTTTTGTTTTTACGTTACCTGTATTTTTACACTAACCGCATTTTCAGACTGCCTCTTTTTCTGCTTCTGCATCAACTGCTTTCATTTTTCTCACTTTGGAAAATACTTTTCCCGGTGTGATCGCTCCTGCCGGACAGATGGTCAGGCACAAATGGCAGCCGACACATTTCTTTCCATTTAAAACCGGATGACGGTTGCTATCAATGGTGATTGCCTGGTGTCCTCCATCATAACAGGAAATGTAGCACCGTCCGCATCCCACGCACAGTTCCCGGTTAAATTTGGGAAAACTGATGCCGGATCGGTCCAGCTCATCGGTTCCTACAATATGTGACAACGCCTTTCCCTGCATCTCTGCAACGGAATGATATCCTTTTTCCGTCAGATACCGGGACAAACCGTCGATCATGTCTTCAATGATCCGATAGCCATACTGCATAACCGCCGTTGTCACCTGCACGGTGGAACATCCCATGGCAATAAATTCTGCTGCATCACGCCATGTCTCAATGCCACCCATACCGCTGATCTCCGGTCGGTCCATCAATGGTGATACCGCCATATCATGGATAAAACGAAGGGCGATCGGTTTTACCGCCTTTCCGGAATAACCGCCGACGGCTGTTTTTCCCGCAACAGATGGAGCGGATGAAAAATCATCCAGATTTACGTTCATGATACTTTTTATTGTATTGATAGCGGCCAGACCTTCCGCTCCGGCTTCCATGGCCGCTGCCGCCGGAATTTCCATATTTGTGATATTCGGTGTCATCTTTGCCAGCACAGGAAGCTTTGTGCCCCGTTTTACGGCTTTCACATATTTTGCTACCAGTTCCGGATGCGTTCCGACATCGCTGCCAAGCCCTTCTTCCGTCATATTCGGACAGGAGAAGTTGCATTCAACGACATCCGCTCCTGCCTCCTCCATCAATGCTCCAAGCTTTGTCCATTCCTCCTCATCACGTCCCATGATAGATGCCACAATGACTTTTGACGGATAATTTTCTTTTAATTTTTTCAGATATCCCATATTTTCTTCCAGGGTATGATCAGATATCTGCTCGATATTTTTGAATCCCACATAGGGGGTATTTTCTTTTCGCATATCTGCAAACCGCGGGGACACTTCTTCCGGAACAAATAATCCAATTGTCTTAAAAGCAACACCGGCCCACCCCATATCAAAGGCTTTTGCCACCATCTCATAATCGCTTCCGACAACAGAAGAAGAAAGCAAAAACGGATTTTCACATCTTACGCCGCAAATAGTAGTCGTCAGATCCACTTCCGGTTTCGCTGCCACGCCGATTCTTCGAATCTGTTCCAGCACTTCCGGAATTTCCACGGCACTGTCTAATTTTTTTCTGCGGCAGGCACTCATACATACGGGGTTGCTGCAATCCATGCAGGAAACATTTCCCACTTTTTCAGCTGCTCCCATATGATTCTCAAACCGGAAGGAACGAATGATCTCGCTGACCGGAAGATGTGAGGTGCACGCATGGCTGCAGGGAGCATTTTCACATAGCAGACACCGGCTGGTCTGTGTCTCCAGAAATAATTCCCGATTAAACATGTTGCTCCTCCTTTCTGAATTTCTCGTAATGTGTGCAAAACGGTTACTCTTAAACATAAGCAGGCACGATGTATTTTACCGCCTTGCTTTATGCTTATGAAACAACTAGGTTTTACACATATATCTACAGTTTCTATTGTTCTCTTGGTTTACGCTTAATATATTGTCCCATACCCGGTGTTCCGACAAATTCACCGTTATCGTACACAAGTTTTCCTCTGAGGTATGTCTGTATCGGATAGCCATGCAATTTTTTGCCTTCCCAGATGGTATGGTCACAATCGGAATGCATATTGGATACAGAAATCGTGAAATCTTTGTCTTTATCATAAATAACAATATCTGCATCTTTTCCGATGCTGAGAGAACCCTTGTCTGTGCATCCGAAAATCTTTGCCGGATTGGCAGAACAAAGTTCTACGACTTTTTCAAATGTGATTTTTCCGGAATTTGCTGCATCCAGCATGTATGGATACATATTTTCCACACCGGCACATCCGTTTGGAATCTTCGTAAAATCGTCTTTGCCCCAATCTTTTTCATAAGACTGGAACGGGCAGTGATCCGTTGCGATCGTATCGATAAATCCGTCCTTGATCGCTTCCCATAAGGCATCCAGACTTTCCTGTCCTTTCATCGGCGGTGAGCATACAAAGTTTCTTCCATCTTCTCTCTTGTATACATCACAGGTAAATTCCAGATACTGTGGACAGGTCTCTACATAAACCGGTGCGCCTTCCTCTTTTGCCCGGATACAGGCTTCTAGTCCTTCTTTATCCGCCATATGCACGATATAGATCGGTGCATCCAGATGTTTTGCCCAATGAACCGCTCTCTGATCGGCTTCTGCCTCCACATATTCCGGGCGGCTCAAATAATGATACCAGGCACTTGTTTTTCCTTCTTTCAGGAAGTTTTCTATATTCAGATCAATCAGATCCGGATTTTCCGCATGGACATTGATCATAGCTCCCAGTTCTTTTGCCCGAAGCAACAATCTTGCCAGTGTCGCATCATCTACCATCATACCTTCTTTTTTGTATACAAGGAAGCATTTAAAACTTGTGATGCCTTCCGCTACGGCTTTCTCCAGCTCATCTAAAATTTCACCGTCATTTAAATTTGTGATACAACAATGCATAGCATAGTCCACACAGGCTTCTTTCTCCAGCACTTTCCGCTTGGAATTGACCAGACCAAGAATGGTTTCTCCAGCATGCTGCACCGGATAGTCAAAAATTGTTGTTACACCGCCGCAGGCTGCAGCTCTCGTTCCTGCCAGATAACTGTCCGCAGAAACAGTTCCGCCAAAAGGCATTGCCATGTGGGTATGTGCATCAATGGCACCTGGAAGCACCCACTTTCCAGTAGCATCCACAATCTCTTTCGCATCTGTATCTAAATCTTTTCCGATGGCTGTAATTTTGCCATCCTTTACTGCCAGATCAGCAACAAAACTTTCTGTGGCAGTTACAATTGTTCCATTCTTAATCAGTAAATCCATCAAAATCCATGCGCCTTCTTTCAACATCTTTTTTGCTGCCACCGCAGCAGACATGGATTCCAGGAGAAATCTCCATGCCTGTGTTGCGGCTCACAACAAGCTATTTTATTTAGAGTAGTTATCTAATTTGTATACAAGTACAAGTCCGGATCTCTGGAAGATCTGAGAAACTTCTACCAGGTTCATTCCACCTGCATCTGCGGAGATCAGATTTGTAAACCATGTCACACCAAAGTCTACGGTTCCGTTATTTACGGCTGTTGTCTCACTGATATCACCACCACCGGATACAATGTTGACATTCAGGCCAACTTCATCGTAGTAACCTTTGTCCAGTGCAACGTAATATCCCATAAACTGTGCATCCGGGAGCCATTTTAACTGGATTGATACGTCGGATTTCTCCGGTGTTCCAAGGTCGCTGCCATCAGATGCTGTAACTGCTTCCCAGAAAGATGTGTCACGAACATCATCCAATGTAAAGTTCTGCAGTTTTTCTGCTGCTGCTGAGTCATCTAACTGTACATACTGTTTTGCCAGATCCAGTGTCTGCTGCATAGCATCCGGATCCATATAACCATAATCGCTAACGGTCTCGCCTTTTGTATTCGTTGTTACCAGTTTGGCAACCTCGTCTGCCATGTAAGCCTGGTGATCAGCAGATACCGAAGAACCATATTCGTAACAGATTTTTGCTGCCTCATCCGGATGTTCTACTGCGTAAGCCCAACCTTTTAAGGATGCATAAAGGAATGCTTTTACGGTGTTTGGATTCTGTGCTGCAAACTGCTTGGTACAGAAAATATTGTCCTCAAGCATTGCCACGCCTTCATCGTTCATATCGATCGTTCCTACCGTATCGCCATAATCATAACCACCGTCATAATCATTTTTTACAAGTCCAAGTTCATTAAATGTCATTGCGGATGCAAGTTTGATAGAATCATCATCAAAACCATCCATTGTAAAATCCTGACTCAGATAATCTGTCGGCTCGCCATATTTTGTCAGCAATGCCTGAATCTCATATTCATTTCCAAGTCCCCAGTTTCCAACGGTTCCTGCTTCTGCGGCAGATTTGATGATATCCTCATTGCTCATCACTTCTCCGGTGCTTTCTGCGGATGCAGAACTGTCTGATTTGGATGAGCTGCCCTGCTGATCAGAGTTGCCACAACCTGCAAATAAGGATACGGCCAATACTGTCACACCAATTACAGATATTAGTTTTCTCATTCTTTTCTTCATCTCTTTTTCCTCCTCAACTGAAGTCTTGCTTCACTCACTCTGAAAAATGATTCTTTCTTCCTGTCAAAGTGAATGGATTTTTATAAAAATGAAACCAGGTTCCATAATTACCTTTTTCGCTATAAATTTTCTTTTTTATGTGATTTTTCTTTCATAAACCACATTATATTAATGATATTTTTTCATTACGATTGCTTCTACGATCATCAGGATCGCGTAAAATACAATTCCGATACCACAGGCTACTGCGATGTATGCCCATGCGGTGGAATACTGTGCCTGTACAATATTTTCACGGATCTCACGCCCTACACCGACGATATATTCTGCAAAATACTCACTTACAATGGCACTGATCACGGCATTCGGAGTACTTACTTTCAATGCGGTAAATATGTAGGGCACGCTGTTTGGCATCTGCAGTTTGAAAAACACCTGCCGTTTTGTCGCTGCATAAGAGGCCATCATATCTTTTGCAAATGGTTTTAACTCATTTAATCCACGATATGCATTAATACTCATCGATGCGATACTGACAATCATGACCACCAGTATTTTTGCCACCATACTTCGGATTTCCGGCTGATTGCTGACGTCTTTTGTCCAGTTTGTCATAACCGGTGCCAGAGCCACGATGGGAATCGCATTAAATGCAGATACGATCGGAAGTCCTGCGCCGCCCCACTTCGGAGCTATCGTTGCCAGAACTGCCACAAGATAACCAAGAACAGAACCGACGATCAGTCCGATAGCGGATACCATCACGGTGGACTTAATATTTACCAGCATTGCGGACCAGTTATCATGGATGATGGCTGCGATTCGTGTCGGAAGCGGAAGGGTAAATACATCCGTCCGCAATATTGCGTGTATCACCTGTGACTGCCACAGGATAAAAATCAGGAGTGCCAGAAGAACCGGTAAAATGATTCCCAGTGCTTTCTGCGCCTGTGCACTCTCTTTCATACAAACAATCAGACTTTTCTTTCTCGTGATCATTTTCCGTTCCCCTTTCCTTTGATTTTTCGGTCAATCCGTTTCAATGGTGAGATTGCCAGCTCCAGCCAGCCCATGATTTTTGCACTTAATACACCGATTACGGCACTGACAAGTACGATATCCCAGAATACATATATGGACATCGCATGTTTCAGGGACTGTGATAACATACAGCCAAGTCCGCCATCACCCTGCAGTGTATCTACCAGGATGGATGCTGTGATTGCCATCGGTGCTGCGATTTTCAATCCGGTGAAAAAATATGGGATACAGGATGGAATCAGTACTTTTTTATAAATTGTTCTGCGGTTCGCCGCGTAAGAATACATCAATTCGTATTTTTCCTGCTGTACCGATTTCAAACCAGCCAGTGTATTGGCCGCCACCGGATAAAAAGTAAGGATCGCTGCGATAACGATCCGGCTGACGCCAATGCTTCCTGTCAGAGAAAGGATGATCGGTGCCATGCCCAAAATCGGAATCAACTGAATCAACATCAGATACGGAAATGCAAGTTTTTCTACAATTCCGGAAAGCTTCATCAGAAGCGCCAGACCAAATCCTGCCACCATTCCGATGAGGAATCCGACTGCTGCACGAAGCAGTGTCTGTACGGATGCGAGTGCCACAACCTGAAGTGCTGTCTGTGTACCAGTCACCTTTTTTGTTGAGATTAAGGAATACAAGATCTGGTAAATATGCGGAAGAATATTTTCCGGTGTACGCTTTGTTGTGGCTACGACACAGGCCATGATCTCCCATATGGCTACGATACAGAGGATCCATACCAGTGTCGGCATCCATTTTTTATCTGTTAATTTAGGATGAGTTTTCGTTTTCATAAGCTGCCTCCCTCGAAGCTGTTTCTTACTTTTGATACCAGTTCTGCGAAATGCATCGTATCACGGTCTTCCAGTCGTCTCGGCCGGTCAATATCCACATCAATGACTGCGGATAAACGTCCCGGATGTGGAGACAGTACACAGATCCGGTCGGATAAAAGTACTGCTTCCTGAATGTTATGTGTGACAAAAATAATTGTTTTATTTGTCTTGGACCAGATATCAAGCAGATCCATATGTAATTTTTCTTTTGTAAATTCATCCAGTGCTGAGAACGGTTCATCCATCAGCAGAAGCTCCGGCTCCATACCAAGTGCTCTTGCAATTCCGACTCTCTGCTGCATACCACCGGATAACTGTTTCGGATAATGATCTGCAAATTTGGAAAGTCCTACGAGATCCAGCATTTCCTGTGATCTTGCCGGAAGTTTTTTCGGATCATAATCCATGATTTCCAACGGTAGTTCGATATTTTTCCGAACTGTTCGCCAATCCAGCAATACCGGACTCTGGAATACAATTCCAAATTTCTGCTGCAGCCGAACCTCCCTCGGTGTCATGCCATTGATTCTGACAGTTCCGGTGGTCGGCTCCTGCAGATCTGCAATAATGCGGAGCAATGTGGTTTTTCCACATCCGGACGGACCAAGCAGGGAAATAAATTCACCTTTTTTAATGTCAAGGTTCACATCCTTTAATGCCTGCACGTCGTTGCCCTGATTATCTTTGAAAGTCATACCGACGTGGTTGATCTTAATTTGAATATCATCATTCATTAATGCTTTATTTTTCATTTCCTGCATAGGTGTTACCTCCGTTTTCTAAAAATATAAGATTACGAAAGTGTGCTAAAAACATTTTTCACAATCACAACTTGAATAACACATCTTTCTTGTCTGCGCCGAGCACCATTGCGAAGTAATTACTTCCTCTGGTGCGAGTGTGCATTGTTTTGCCCGAAAGGCATTTTTCTGTATCAGAAGCTTCTATAATTTCTGATACAGAAAAAGCGGCAGAGAAGTTTTGTTGTGACTTCTTTGCCGCTTTAAAGTTTCCTTTGAAAAGGTTGTTTCTTAATTTATGGTTGATTATACGTATTTGCTAAAACGATTTCAATTTCTCTTTGCACAATCTTTTTTGTGCTGGTGCACACGGACAAAAATGGCATTGTACTGATTTTCAGATAATGTTATACTTTGAATAACATGTAGCAAGAAAGTGTGCTATCACACACTTACGCGTTTAAAATTATCAATAGCACATCTTTCTTGCCCGCGCCGAGCACGCTTGCAAAGCAAGAATCTCTTCTCGTGCGAGTGCGCATCGTTTGCACGAAGTGCTTTTGTTTGATAGGAAATTCATCGTAATTTCCTATCAAAAAAGTCAGGGGGTACGCCATGGATAGCAAAAAGAAAAAACTTCCATTGGGAATTGAAAATTTTGAAGATCTGATTCGAAATGATTTTTACTATATAGATAAAACTGGTTTGATTCGTGATATTTTAAAACAGCCGGCGAAAGTTACACTTTTTACCAGACCGAGACGATTTGGAAAGTCTCTGAATATGAGTATGTTGGAAAAGTTTTTTTCACCGGAAAGTGACAAGCATATTTTTGATGGTCTTGTGATCACGCAGGAAAAAGAACTTTGTGAAAAACATATGGGACGTTATCCGGTCATTTCTGTTTCTTTAAAAGGAATTAATGCGCCGTCTTATGATACTGCATTCAAGATGCTTGTTATGATGATCAATGAAGCGGCAGAAAAAGTGCAGTATTTGCGGAACAGCGAACGATTATCAGAAGCAGAAAAAGGATTTTTTGAAGAACTGCTAAGTCGGAATATGGACGAAGCAACCACTTTTGGAAGTCTGCGTCTCCTGTCGAGATTATTGTATAAGCATCATGGACAACCGGTGATCGTGCTGATTGATGAATATGATGTGCCTTTGGCAAAAGCCTTTTCTAATGGATATTATGAACAGATGGTTTTTCTGATCAGGAATCTGTTTGAGCAGGTGTTAAAAACTAACGACAGTCTGCATTTCGCAATTTTAACCGGCTGCATGCGTATTTCAAAAGAGAGTATTTTTACTGGATTGAACAATTTGAGTGTGCGTTCTGTGACAGATCTGAGATATGATGAATATTTCGGCTTTACAGATGCGGAAGTACAAGAATTATTGAATTATTATGGTTTTTCCAACTGTTACGATGCAATAAAAGAATGGTATGACGGATATCAGTTTGGCAATACGGATGTATATTGTCCATGGGATGTAATGAATTACTGCGATACTTTATTAGATGAGCTGAATGCACAGCCGGAAAATTACTGGGTTAATACGAGCAGTAACGACGCAGTCAGAAAGTTTATTGAAGAATGCGATAACGGAACGACCAAGCGGGAAATTGAACGTCTGATTGCAGGAGAAACAATCGAAAAGGAAATTTACCAGGAACTGACATATCAGGATATGTATACAAGTATCGACCATATCTGGAGCGTTTTGTTTACAACGGGTTATCTGACTCAAAAAGGAAAGATAGAAGGAAATCGTTACAAACTGGCAATTCCAAATCTGGAAATCCGCAGTATTTATACCTCTCAGATTATGACACTTTTTCAGGAAAATGTGAAAAAAGATGGTCAGTTGCTGACGCAATTCTGCGATGCGTTGAATCAGGGGAATACATCAGAAGTGGAAAACTGTCTGAACCGGTATTTACGAAAAACCATTAGTATACGGGACACCTTTGTAAAGAAGCAGCTGAAAGAAAATTTTTACCATGGAATTTTGGTTGGAATCCTTGGCTTAAAGGACTATTGGGGAATTACTTCAAACCGGGAAACCGGGGACGGATATAGCGATATCGTGGTGGAAACAGAAAATTCGCAGAAAGGTATCATTCTGGAAGTGAAATATGCGCATGATGGAAATCTTGAAGCTGCCAGTCAGAAAGCAGTCGAACAGATTGAAAAAACCAATTATGCACAGGAGCTTCAGGATGAAGGAATTGATACGATATTGAAGTACGGCATAGCATTTTACAAAAAGAGATGCAAAGTTGAATTGAAAAAGTAACAAATATTAAAAATCGGCAAGGAATAGCAAAACTTCCCTGCCGATTTTTAATATCCATTATTCATTTTTCTATGTACAATTCATTTTAGATTGCTGCGCACCACCCTTAAATGGATTGGCAATAAACAGTCCAATCGCAAATACACTGCACAAAATTACATCTGATAATAATATTTTTGTCAGGTTATATCCCAGCAGGATCATCCAGAATGAACTTACAAATCCGCCCAGATTCATAAAAGCTAAAATAATCGATGTACCGATTCCAATGGTAGATGGCGGTGTTGCTATACCAACCCATTCCGTAAACGCTGCAAACTGCCAGTTAAATCCGATTCCGATCAATCCATATCCGATTCCCATAATAACTGCAGTCTGACCCATAAAAATAATTCCTGCGCCAAATGCCACACATCCGAAAGCCATTAAAAACATTGCCCGCTTTATGTGTTTGAACAGTACACCAAACAATAGGCCCGCAAACATTCCTGTTACGGAAAATGCAGTAAGTGCAATTGCCGCAACGGTTGCTCCACCTGCATTTCTGACTTCATACAATGTAGACGCATTCATCATAACACTCAGGTTACATGCCTGGAAAACCATCATCAATATTCCGATCAGTAATACTGTCCGTACATTTAGTTTCTCTTTCGGCTGTATTTTTTTATCTGTATTTCTGACTACTTCCAGTTCTTCATCCGGCAGGAAAAGTGACATAATCACTGCAATTGCAAAGAAAATATGTCCCAAAAATGCCAGATTCCAGGAAATGTCAGCCAACACACCTGCAAGCATCTGAAATGCGATTCCACCGATATTCATCGCAAAGGTACCTACACCGATCAGCGTTGCACGCTTATTTCCCTGAAAATGTATCATGATCAGTGCGTTTCCAAGCGGTGCGATTAATCCCATTGCAAATCCAAATACAAGGCGTACCACCAGAATCAATGCATAACTGTTCATAAAGACAGGCAGGATTCCAAAAATCAGACACAAGATACTTCCCAGTATTGCCAGTGTTTTTGTCTTAATTTTCTTTCCCATCACCGCTCCGGCAATCAGCGAACCTGCCATCATGCTCAAAGTGGCTACCGTCTGTATAAACGAAACATCCTGATTGGGGAATTGTGCCGCCAGCGTGGCCAGTGCCGGTGTAATGGCATTGGAGCCAAGGCCCATCAACGTAAGGCTCAGCATCGCCATGGTCGCCAGCATCCCCGGCCCGCTTGTTTTTGTTTGTTGATAACTACTCATTTTTTACTCCGCAATATGTTCAGACTGATCGTATAATTCTGTTCTTCCCAGTGGTTTATTTGAGCACAGCGCAAATAATACAGCGCCAATTGCGGAACAGATGATCAATCCAATAAATGTCGCCTTGAAACTTCCGGTTACACTTGCGAGACTTCCAACCAGCATAAATCCAAAGGATCTTACAATCGTATTTAAAATAAATACGACTGTCCATGCAGAATCAAAATCATATCTTCCCCATACAGATGCTGTCATGGAAATAGCAAGGTTATTTGCTCCACCGATAATGGATGCAAACATTACCAGTGCAATATACATCGTAATAATGTTTGGCACCAGTGCGATGCATACAGATACAATGAAATAGATAAACATTGCAATGGTTGTCATCCGTGTACCGATTTTTTCATCAATAATGCCCCAGATAACAGATGCCGGCATCGCTATAAAAGAGGTTACTCCCATCAGGAAAATCGCCTGATTCATCTCAATTCCTGCTGACGCACACATTGGAATAAAGTTACTCATAATTCCAACTGTAAACATAACCAAAACTCCACCGCCAATTCCAATAAACCATGTTTCCTTTGTTCTTAAAAGTTTTCCAACAGTCCAGGGACTGGTCTGACGATATTTCATACCTTCCGCATGCATTGCTTCCAGTTTTTCTTTTGTTAAAGTACGGTCATTATCCGGGTACGCACCACACTGCTCCGGATCACTTTTTACCAGAAATGCGCAAACCACTGCCAGAATTACAAAGGCAATCGCATACAGGTCGAAGGATGCTGCAAAGCTGAAATGCTCAATCATGAATGTCTGGCTCTTAATATAGGTTAGTCCAACCATACATGCACCTACCGTTACAAATCCCATAACAGAACCTTTTCTGGTCGGGAACCAGTTTGCGATCAGAGATGCAAGACCTATCTGGCAATATGCGCTGGATGCGATAACGCAGATGGTATACCACAATGCATAGGTACCAATGGATGTAACACGTCCCCACATAAACATTGATACAGCCCCCATAATACAGCCTGCAAGTATCAGTGATTTTGGTCCGCGTTTTTTACACCACCAGCCAAATACAGCTGCTGCAATAATTGATAAAATGTTTGCCATTGTTCCAAAACCATTCAATACGGCAATATCCCATCCGTACATGGCGTTATATTCCGACATAATTACATTCAGAGATGTTACCGGACATCCTGAACCTACCCAAAACAGGAAAAAGCAAAATATTACAATACCCCAGCCTTTTGCTCCATAGTTAAATTTTTTCATACCCGAACCTCCTCTTATTAAGGCTTATGTGCAACTTTAATTGTCCCCTTTCCACGGATCCTTTTCTTCCAAATATACGAAATACTCCTCCAGCGTAAAATCGTTCTGTTCAAAAGTATACTCGATTTTATCTTCCGCTGTCGGTTTATGTAATGCATGTTTTCTGGAACCCTCAAATGTCTCATATGGCTCTGGCGGCTGTGGCCAGAATTTACGAACTTTATTTACGTCATATTCTTCACAGAAGGATTTCTGACGCTCTGCAAATCCAGGCATATCTGTCGGCACAAAATCGTCATGCGGCCGCTGCTCGGTAAACGGTTTGCAGGTCGGACACATAATATCCGGCATGATCTGCAGATGCCAGATTTTCCAGTGACCGTTTTCAACAATAAAATCTGCCTGATACTTTCCATACATCCAGTTTGGATCAAACGGACAATCCGGATCTTCCGGATGTTCTTTTGCTGTCTCCGGTCCAAATGTCTGCCACTCCGCTTTTGCGGTTTTGCAGTCTGCAGCAACTTCAATTAACGGATTGTAGATTGGATGCTCACAATACCATCCTTTTCTTGCTCCGATAGACTGCTCATGCTTTGCGATTCCTTCTACATAATTTTCATAAAGACCTTCCGCTTCATGATATTGTCCCCACATTGCAATTTCAATTGCCACTCCAGGTGTTCTCATTGCAAACTGATCCAGACAATCACGCTGTCTTCCACCTGAATGATAATAATTATAGCGAGCCATTGTATTTGCGATTTCTGTCACAGCCTGCGCCCGTGCAAGCTGAAGCTTCACCGCTTCCAGTTCTTTTTCCAGTAATTCCAGTCTTTCTTCCTGTCCCATTACAAAATCTCCTTCTACATTATTTTTTTATTCCAGTGTGATCTTGTAATTATCATACTTGATATTTATGTCTCTGTACATTGAATAAACATCATCCTTCTGTTCCAAAAATTCAATGCGATTTTTCCCTCTGTTGCTGTTATAATATATACAGGAGATACTACGTATATTTTACAAATCATGTTCATGGGGGAACGCAATTATGACATTTGAACAACTGGAATATTTTTTGACTACTGCGAAATACATGAATTTATCCAAGGCTGCCGCAGAGCTATTTATCAGCCATTCTGCAATCAGCAAAAGCATTTCTGCGCTGGAAGAAGAGCTTGGTACCCGCCTTTTTGTCCGCAAGAATAATGTGCTTACCTTTACCCCATCCGGTGAATATCTGCAAAAACAAAGTGCCTATCTGCTTCAGATCTGGAATACAACCAAACAGCAGCTTCAGCTTATTGAAAATTCCATTTCGGGTACTATTACGTGGGCGATTCCGGCAATTTTTGAAACCAAGCTGTTTTCTACCATCACAAAAATGGGACAGCTGCATCCGGAAATTAATTTTATTTTTAATTCAGAGGATCCGCTTCTGATTCTCCAGACCATCAAAAATAATCGGGCAGATATTGGAATTGTGTTTTCCTACCAGCTGGATGAACTGGATCAGAACATTGAATATCGCTACCTGTTTAAGGATTCTTTCTGCGCCATTGTAAATGCACAGCATCCGCTGGCTTCCCGTGAAAGCGTCTGTCTGGAAGATTTGAAAAACGAATGTCTTATTTTCCCGCCAAAGCGCGCAAACATTAACCCGGAAATCAAGCCACTGCAAAAATTCCTTGATTTTGATTACCATAAAATTTATCAGGCAAACGGACTGGATGAATTATTTTTTCAGATTGCCATCAACAAGGGAATATCCATTCTTCCCAAAGGGACTCTTCAGGGGCGCAATTTTGATTTTAAGACACTGCCAATCCGCGATATCGAAGATACCTATTATACCTGCCTCGTCTGGGACAAAAAGAATACGAATCCGGTCATTCCTTTTGTAACAGAACAGATTCTCAGTCAGTTTCAGACAGAAACCCTAACCTGACATACTGAGGTAATAACCTGAACCAATTTTTCTTACGTATAAAAAGCGGGCAGCTATATGATCACTTTCATATAACTGCCCGCTTTTCTGCTTAACTTTGGGGGAAAATCTATGCAAGATCTACTGCTGAATGATATCCCATTCCAACAGCATCTACAATACGACCGCTCTTGAAACAATCACCAATAGCAACCACATCATAACAATATTTCTGCATTTCCTCGGTTACACTGGTATCCTCTTTCATTCCGACACAATAGAGAACCGTATCTGCTTCAAAAAATACCTCTTTTCCATCCTTATCCACTCCGTAAACACCATCTGATGTAATTTTTGTCACAGTAGTATTTACCGTTCCATGAATCGGACGTTCCGACCAATATGCCATCATACCACAATGATGGAATGGATTATCCTCCGGTGCCAGTTCACTTCCCATTTCGACAACTTCAACTTCATGTCCGGTATTAGCAAGATGCGCACCTACTTCACAACCTACAAGCCCTCCGCCGATAATAACGATTTTTTTACCGAGTTTTTCAGAATGATAATATGCATCTGTCGCATACATAACATTCTCACCGTCAATTCCAGGAATATGTGGAATAATCGGCTTAGCCCCCGTTGCAACAAGTATTGCGTCCGGTTGTAATGCCTCAATTAAGCCCTCGGTAGCTTCTGTACTCAAACGTACATCGATATTTCGCTTCATTACCTGCCGAACCAGATATTTGCGATATTTTTTCAGCTGAACTTTAATAGAATCATAATCTGCAAAACGAATCACGCCTCCAAGTTCCTCTGCTTTTTCTACCAGCACAACTTTGTGACCACGATCAGCCGCAGTAATAGCAGCCTCCATTCCAGCCACGCCGCCACCTACCACAAGTACTTTTCTGGAACATACAGCAAGCGGTACATGACGTGTACGATGCTCATGAGCCATATGTGGATTCACCATACATTTTGCTTCAAAAAAAGCAACCTTATTTGATCCAAGACAGTGATTACATCTCAAACATGGTACAATATCTTCTTCCTGATTTCGCCGGATTTTGTTTGGAAGCTGTGGATCAGCCATAATGGCACGCGCCATAGCCACCACATCTGCTTTTCCTTCTGCCAGAAAACGTTCTGCCACTTCCGGGCTTGCAATACCGCCCATCACAACAACTTTCGGCTTTACTCCGGCTTTTTTCATAGCTTCCGCCCACTTGATATTCAGTCCTTCCGGCTGAAAAGCTACTTCCTGTGTCAGATATGCTGTTTCCGGTCCACATCCTGCCGAAATATGAACAAAATCAATCAAATCTTCGCACTCTTTTACGAAATAAATACTTTCTTCGATATCTTTTCCATCTTCACAATAATCTACGGCTGAAATACGAAGTTCAATCAGGAAATCTTCTCCACAGACTTCCCGGATTCTCTGCAGGATCATTTTTGGGAACCGGATACGATTCTCCGGACTTCCACCGTATTTATCCGTACGCTTATTAAAATGCGGTGATAAAAACTGATTGAGCAGCATTTCATGCCCTGCATGGATCATACACATCTGAAATCCACAGCCTTTTAAAAATTTGGCAATATTTGCATAATACTCCACGGTATCAAGAATCATCTGCTCTGTCATCTGAACAACTTCCACACCATCTTCACGGATAAATCCCATAGAACTCATCGGCGGTGTATTGGAATTTTCCGCCAAACCAGCCATAAATCCTGCATGGTTAATTTCTGCTGATGCCACAGCACCGTGTTCTTTGATTGCTGTTGCAAGCTCTGTAAAGGCCATATCTGTAAAGCAATTTGTAAAATAGCGGTTAAAATGTCCGCCATTATCACCATAACCACCCGGACCTGTAATATTGCCTTGTGTAATCTGTGCTACGCCGCCGCGCGCTTTTTCTTCGATATATTCGATGCCCAAATCATTTGGTGCACCGTATGTTACATGTGACAATGCACATGGCGCCAGAAAAATATGGTTTTTAAAATGAACCCCTTTTACAGAAAATGGTGCCATCAAATGCGGATACTTCTGTACGATCATATATCTCTCCTTCTCAAAAAACATTCTTACAAGTTTCTTTTACCATCACACTGGAAATGTCTTTGTTTTACACTTCTACTGTAATAGATTCAAAGGAGATTGTACATTGAATAAACAGAAACGGACTGTTCCGCAAATTCAATGACTATAAACATTTGTTATTTGAATTTTTACTTCTGTTCTGCCTCCAGACGCTCTGCATCTTCCAGTTCTGTCGCTGCTTCTTTTGCAATTTCCTGCGGACGTTCCGATTCAAGTACCATGCTGTGTTTTACCACCAGAATCCAGCCGGTTGCCAGCGGCACAAAGCCAAGATATGCCGCACGCACTGCAAAGGCATTAACGGCTACTGCACCATAACACGCTCCAATAAAAAATGAGAGTACCGTATTGGTATACAAAATACCCTTTTTCTTAAATTCCGGATCTTTTGTCAGAAAATATTGTGTCCATCCAAGCACTGCCTGCTTGAAGTTATTACTGGAAAAGATGGTCGCACTGTTGTAGCCGTTTGCCGATGAATACACGCCCCACTGGAAAGCAGAACAGAAAAAGATCGGATACAGTCCAACCAACACCGGTTTTAACGGCAGTAATGAGGATGCCACCAATCCTGCTGCATCCACCACAATTGCCAATTTTCGCATATTTATGTTCGTATAGTTCGTCAACAGGTATGAAATCACCACTCCTCCACCAAAAAGCGGTAATGCAAGGAATCGTAACAGCACATCGTACCACTCGCCTGCTACTAACGATGCCGCCATTTCCATGATATTTCCGGTCTGTGCGGAACCAAAGTTTCCCATATGTAGTAAAATCGCGTAGGCTCCGAGAAATCCACCCACAAGGGCAAAATTCCAGTGAATCAAAGCTTCCCATTGATCTTTTGTTACTTTTTGTTTCATTGTAGTTGCCTTTCTTTTTCAGAAATTAGTATATTCGAATTTTTTCCTTGGTCATCATAGCACTATCTCTTTTTTAAGCAAAGTATTTTTTTTCATACGCATACACATTGTCTGCACGAAGTGCATTTTTTTAGTTAGAAAATTTGACATGATTTTCTAAACAAAAACGCCAGCAGATTTTACATCTGCTGACGCTCTTACTTATCATTATAATGATATCTGCAAGCCAGTATATAAATCGCTGTGTCATCAATCTTATATATCAGACGATCCTTATCATTGATTCTTCGACTCCAGTATCCGGACAACATCCCTGTCAAGGGTTCTGGCTTTCCGATTCCTTCATTTCCGTTCCGCTCAATATCTTTGATCAGATTATTAATCTTTTTTCATGTTTTTTATTTACCATCACTATACATTGCTTTCCTCAACGCATCAACCGTTTCCAGCAATTCCTGAGGCATATCGTCTACCAGATAATATACCGTCTCATCCAGCACTGGCTCCAGATCCGACACATCCATCATAACTGCTGCTGCCAAAGATGAGCCAACCGTACTCTGCTTGATCACATTCAGTTTTTGAGCCTGCTCACGCAAGGTTTCCTCATCATACTCTGACGTACTTTCCAGAAAATCAGCATCCATGTAGTATGTTCGCTGTTCGCTTACTTCGTATTTTCCATCATCACGTTTACGAACCTCAATCTGCCGATACCCTGATGGCCAGTTAAAACAATCATAATGTCCATCACGCCACTGACTGATCGTGTAGTAGTTCATATATTCCGCTTCATACTGCAAAATACAGTCAAAATAATCAGTATTTTTTGAAAAAGCATTTATTACTTCTCCATTTTCACGCACATTTTGCATCCAGTCAAAAAACTGCTCTGAAAAATTATTTTGTCCGATCAGTTTTTCTATACTTTCATCATCCTGTCCTTCTCCGGATGTATAACTTCCCTTTGACAATTCTGCCGGGAAACGATACTGGTCGATTCCTGTCTTATTGCACACAACTGCACCGTTGTCATCCACCTCATACTGCAATCCGGCATTGACAACCACCGAAGTCAGATTATCTCCAAACTCCTGATTCTCTGCCGAAAATTTAAAAATCGGTCGATAACAAAAATTCTGTCCTACCGGAATTTCCGAAACAATTTTCCCGTCCTCATTCTCAATCATTTCATAAACTGGTTCATGTACATTTCCTTCCGTATCCATCAAACGGACATGTGTCCCATAATCCCCATAAAATTCCGATGTATAAAAGCTGCCAAGGGCCTGGATACTGTCATTGTCCCCGGTATCCATTGCCTGAAAAACTTCCTCTTCCGTCTGGTAATTCTGATTCTTCGCCTCAGCCTGCGAACTGCTGGTTTCTGCCGTTGTGCCATTCTGCCCGCATCCCAACAATACCAGACAACTGATTCCCACCAATGCCATTAATTTTCTCCACTTCCCCATCGTATACTCCTCTCTGTCTCTCAATTTTTACATTTTCTCATAGTTACCAGTTATTTCCTTCCATCATCCGCTTCTGTTTCCACATTATCTGGCACATATTCCAAAATATCTCCCGGCTGACAATGCAAAACTTCACAAATTGCAACCAATGTGGAAAATCGGATTGCACTGATTTTTCCTGTTTTTATTTTTGAAAGATTTACATTTGACACCCCTACTTTCTCCGATAATTCTTTCAAACTCATCTTTCGATCGGCCATAACCCGATCCAGTCTCAAAATAATCTGTCCCATACCTAACCTGTCATTTTATATTATAATGTTTCGTCCGATTCCTTCTGTAACTGTACACCATAAGCAAAAATATGCGAAAGTAAAAAGAGAACAAACACCATTGGTATAAACGCAAAACTGATGTTTGTCATCACCTGTGCACCAATTACTTTTTCACTCATCAAAACATCTGTAAGATGCCAGTACCGATCTTCTAATATCCATACCAGCAATTTCCATGCTACATCCCATAAACCTATACCTAATACAATCCATGCCAATTTTTTCAATCCAGTGGCTACCTCTGTTGTAAAAGGTGTAGTTTCTGCTACTACCCTTAAAATATTTCGAAAAACCTGTATTCCCAGTATGCCAAACAACATCCAACCAGCCTCTTTAACCAATATCAAAATATTCTGTGTAAAATAAATCTTTGCCGGAAAATCATACGCCGAAGACATATTAACTGATACCGTTCCAATCTTTAGCTGAGAAATCATGTGTCTTACAAATTCATATTGAACTCCACCTCCATTTTTTTCACAGATAAATAACATAATAATTTCAATCAGACATACACATCCTGCTACCGAAAAAGTTCCCTGAACTATTTTAAATATTAAATTTAAATTTTGTGCTATTTTCTTTCCCTTTTCCATTTATGCTCCTAAATACAACCTTTTTCATAAATAGTTTAATGTTTATCGTTAATTTTATTATACAGATGCCCTATTTTTTGTCAATATATTTTTCAGAATTTTCTGACTTTTTAGCTTTTCACATATTTTCACCACAATGAATCATCACAAAATCTAAAATACATTTTGACAAACCACCATTTACATTATATACTAACAATCAGTAATATACTTATTTACTTTTCGAAAGCAGGTGACAATATGATCTATGATTATCTAATGGAAAACTATAAACAAGGAGAACCTATATTTTCAGCAGATATCCATATTCACGAAATGTCTGAGGAAAATATCCGTTACCACTTAAAAAAATTAACAGATGATGGTGTTATTTGCCGCTTTGAATCGGGCATTTATTACCTTCCTAAAAGAAATATACTCGGTGAATATTCAAAACTTTCTGCAGAAACCGTTGCTATTCACAAATATATTTTAAGGCATGGAAAACGTGTAGGTTTTTATTCCGGATATACGCTCGCAAACCAGCTTGGTCTGTCAACGCAGGTTCCATTTAAAGAGGAAATTACCAGCAATTATGCACCTGCTCAGGTAAGAGAAATAAAAATAAAAGACCGTAAATATATTATTCGCAGACCTGTAATACCTGTAACCGAAGAAAATGCCTACACCCTTCAATTTCTTGACTGTCTGAAAGATATTGATAAATCGGCCGAAGAAGATATGAAAAACTGTGGCATTATTTTAACACAATTCGCCCAAAAGCATAATATTACCAAGGAAAAGGTTGATCAGCTTCTGGGCTATTATCCATTAAAAGTATACAAAGCCATTTATGAAACAGGAGTAAACTATGTATAAAAAATCCGAAGCCCGCAGACTTCGGATTTTTTATACATAGTTTAACTTCTACCCAGCATACGCCGCCTTATAAATCTCCTGACAGTCCTCAAATGCCGGTACTTTCCTTGTATTTCCCGGGCTTCCGCTGTCCAGCGCATCCTGCGCCATCTTTGGAATTGCCGCATAGAACGCTTCTCTCGGAATTCCATATTTCTCCAGTGTCGGCACCTCGCACACCTCACAGATATGCTCGATGGCTTTCAGAAACTGTTCTGCTGCCGCAATATCGCCCTGCTTCTCATCTGCCACACCAATTGCCCTGGCAAGATCTGCAAAGCGTTCATAGGCACCTTCCAACGCAAAGGAGAAGCATGCATTGAGCAACATGGCATTGGAAATACCATGTGCCACATGAAACAATGCTCCGATCGGACGGCTCAGGCCGTGCACCAGCGTCACACTGGAATTGTTGATGCAGATTCCTGCCTCCAGCGCTGCCAGCGCCATCTGATGTCTGGCTTCGCGATTTTTTCCATCACGATAAGCAACCGGCAGATATTTCATGATCCGTTTTACCGCTGACACTGCCAGTGTATCGGTCATATCCATCGCTTTTCTTGAGGTATATGCTTCCACAGCATGTGTCAGAGCATCCAGTCCGGTAGCTGCTGTGACTGACTGCGGAGAGGACAGACTGAAGGTCTCATCCACGATTGCAATCTTTGGAATCAGACAATCTCCTTTCAGCAGCATCTTAATATCATTCACAGAATCCGTGATGACAGTAAATTTTGTTGCTTCCGAGCCGGTTCCTGCAGTAGTTGGGATTGCCACCACAGGACCTGCCATTTTCGTAATTTCTTTTCCGTTAAAATCTGAGATACTTCCCTCATTTGCAGCCATGACAGCAATCGCTTTTGCCGCATCCAGCGGACTTCCGCCGCCAAATCCGATGCAGTAATCGCAGCTTTTTTGCAGAAATACACTGACACCGGCATTGATCATGACATCCGTCGGTTCTCCAGTGATTTCCGAAAATGTCACAAACTCAATCCCGTGGTCTGCCAGCATACGGCTTAATTCAGCAAACATCTCCGATTTTACCACATGCGGTCCTGTCACAAGAAGTGCCTTTTGGCCACATTGTTTCAGATATCCGACTGCCTCAGTAAAACAGTCTCTTCCGGTAAAAATATGTTCCGGGGTCAGATAGTGAGCCATGCATCCACCTCCGTCAATACTTCATCTACTTTTACCATTTCCTCACGCAGCTGCTCCTCGGTAATGATCAGCGCTGGGTTGACAAAAATCATGTTTTCGTGAGAATAGGTCATAAATTTCTTTGCCTTTAACATACCAATGATCTTACCCATGGTTCCTTCCGGATCTTTGCCATATGGCACCAGCGGTTCTTTTGTTTTTCTGTCTTTGACAAGCTCGATGGATGAGAAAAGACCAATATAACGCACATCTCCGATACATGGATGTTTCTCCTTTAACTCCTCAAGAATCTCACCAAGGACTTTGCCGACTTTATTAACATTGTCTAAAATATTTGCTTCTTTGTAATAGTTGACACAGGCCACACCTGCTGCACAAGCCAGTGGATGTCCACTGTATGTCAGACCACAGGAAAGCAGATGGTCATCAAAATACTCTGCAATCTTGCTACTCACTGCCACGCCGCCAAGCTGTACATAACCACAGGTCACGCCTTTTGCAAATGTTACGATATCCGGTTTGATATCAAAGTTTTCAAATGCAAACATCTTACCTGTTCTGCACCATCCAGCCATAACTTCATCGCAGATCATAACAATACCGAATTCATCACAGATTTTACGCACGCCCGGCAGATATCCTTTTGGTGGAATGATAACACCGTTAGAACCTGTAATCGTTTCCAGCACGATAGCAGCCACTCTGTCCGCTCCTTCGTAAATAATCTGCTCTCTTAATTTCGCCAGATAATATTTTGTGGCATCTTCCTCGGATGCAAACTCGATCGGTTCACGGTATACATATGGATCAAAGAATTTCACAAATCCCGGAATGCCTGGCTCCAACGGATATCTACGCGGTTCACCGGTCAGATTTCCTGCACCGAAAGAAGAGCCATGATAACTTCTGTAACGGCTGAATACTTTATTTCTTCCTGTATACATACGGGCGATTTTTATCGCATTCTCATTCGCATCTGCACCGGCATTTGTAAAAAATACTTTGCCAAAATTGTCTGGAAGCAAATCAATAATCATTTTGCCAAGCGTTGCTCTGCTTTCTGCTGCATAAGCCGGACCTACAAAACAGAATTTATCTACCTGTGCCTTAATGGCATCGCCAATTGCTTTATTTCCAAATCCCACATTCAGGTTTACAAGCTGAGAGGACATATCTGTATAACGGTTGCCCTCTGCATCATACATATAGATGCCTTCTGCATGATCGATAACGATCGGATTCAGCCCCGCCTGTTTGCTCCATGACTGCAATACATATTTTTTACTTGTCTCTTTGATTTCCTGAGCGTTCATATCCTGTTCCTCCTTAAAAACAAACATAAAACCCGAAGCGTTTTCCAGTTCATTTCTGAATATGATCAGAAGTTCCTGCTTATTGTCAAAAAGGAGCCAACCCTTCCGGTATTGGCTCCTTTGCGCTTCCTTCATCTCTTTTGGTTAACGCCATTTTAATTTGTTTTATTGGTGGAAACAAGGATTCTAAGCCTAAGTTTTTCTGTGCTAAAGCACACACCCTTACTTCTTCTTCCTGCTTCTTCTCACTCTGAATTTCGGGCATTCCACTACCTGACAACGAAAGCTCTGCTTGCAGTCCTGTCTGCACTCCTGACACATTTCATTGTACTGGATCTCCTGCGCTTCATTCAGCATAAAATCTGCTTCGCCCATGGGCATGCCATAGATCAGCTCCGACAGATCTAACTGTTCATATGTTTCCGCATTCTCTCTGTCTGAAAATGCTTCCCCGGGCAAATTATTTTTGCTCATCGGCTGCTGCCTCTGTCGCAGTCTCTGCGTCGGTTTCTTCCGCATCCTCTGCAGCTTCTTCGCCTTCTAATGTCTCATCCTCTTTGACTTTTGTGATGCTTGCCACCGTAACATCATTTTCCATGTTGATCAGTTTCACACCTGATGTGACACGGCCAAGGATAGAAATATCGCTGACTTTCATACGGATGATAATGCCTTCTGTATTGATGATCATGATCTCATTGTCATCATTTACGGCTTTCACACCAACCAGGTTTCCGGTCTTCTCTGTGATCTTGTAGCATTTTACACCTTTACCGCCACGGTTCTGAGCAGTAAATTCATCGATGGAAGTACGTTTTCCAAGTCCTCGCTCGGATACGATCAGCAAATGCTCACCCTGCGTATTGAGCTGCATGCCAACTACTTCATCACCGTCTGCCAGACTCATACCGATGACACCCATGGATACACGACCGGTACTTCTTACATCGGTCTCATGGAAACGGATACACTGACCATATTTTGTCACAAGGAAAATATCCTGTGAATCATCGGTAAATTTAACCTCGATCAGTTCATCGTCTTCACGCAGCGTAATTGCTGCCAGGCCTGTCTTTCTGACATTTGCATAGTCTGTGATGGCCGTTTTCTTTACGATACCTTTCTTGGTAGCCATAAACAGATACCAGCCCTCTCTGTAATCCTTGATCGGGATAACGGCTGTGATCTTCTCTCCCGGTGCCAGCTGCAGCAGGTTGATGATGGCTGTTCCACGAGCTGTTCTGCTCGCTTCCGGAATCTCATAAGCTTTCATACGATATACTTTTCCGGTATTGGTAAAGAACATCAGATAATGGTGGGAAGTTGTCATAAACAGCTCCTCGATATAATCGTCATCGATCGTCTCCATACCTTTGATACCACGGCCGCCACGATGCTGTGCACGGAAGTTATCCGCACTCATACGTTTGATATAACCAAGTTTTGTCATGGCAATGACTGTATTTGTCACCGGGATCAGATCTTCCATGGAGATGTCATACTCATCGTATCCGATGGAAGTACGTCTGTCATCACCATATTTTGCACTGATGACCATGATTTCTTCTTTGATCACACCAAGCAGTTTTTTCTCATCTGCCAGGATTGCTTTTAACTCGGCAATACGTGCCATCAGATCTTTGTATTCTGCTTCCAGTTTTTCGCGTTCCAGACCAGTCAGCGCTCTCAGTCGCATATCTACAATTGCCTGAGACTGTGCATCGGTCAGACCGAAACGCTCCATTAATTTTGTTTTTGCTTCCTGTGTCGTGCGGCTTCCACGGATGATGGCAATCACCTCATCAATGTTATCCAGCGCGATCAGTAAGCCCTGTAAAATATGGGCACGCTCTTCTGCTTTGTTTAATTCGTATTTGGTACGTCTGGTTACGACATCCTCCTGGTGTCTCAGGTAATGTTTCAGCATATCAAGCAGGTTGAGTACTTTCGGTTCATTGTTGACCAGCGCCAGCATAATAACACCAAAGGTATCCTGCAGCTGTGTATGCTTAAATAACTGATTTAAGATAACGTTCGGGTTGACATCTTTTCTCAGTTCGATACATACACGCATACCCTGACGGTCAGACTCATCGCGAAGATCTGTAATACCATCCACACGTTTATCTTTCACCAGCTCAGCGATTTTTTCAATCAAACGGGCTTTGTTTACCATATATGGAAGTTCTGTAACAACGATACGGTTTTTGCCATTCTGCATCGGCTCAATATCTGTCACGGCACGCACACGGATTTTACCTCGTCCGGTGCGATAAGCTTCCTCGATACCTGCGGTACCAAGGATCATACCTCCGGTTGGAAAATCCGGTCCTTTGACCACTTCCAGAATCTCTTCAATGGTAGTATCTCTGTCCTCTTCCACACGATTGTCGATAATCTTTACCACAGCGTTGATAACTTCGCGCAGGTTATGTGGCGGAATATTTGTTGCCATACCTACAGCAATACCTGTCGTTCCATTTACCAGAAGGTTCGGGTATCTGGACGGAAGTACCACCGGTTCCTTTTCTGTCTCATCAAAGTTTGGCTGGAAATCAACGGTGTTCTTGTTGATATCTGCCAGCATTTCCATGGAAATCTTACTCAGACGCGCCTCTGTGTAACGCATGGCAGCTGCGCCGTCACCGTCCACAGAACCAAAGTTTCCGTGACCATCCACCAGCGGATAACGTGTGGACCAGTCCTGCGCCATGTTTACCAGGGCACCATAGATGGAGCTGTCCCCGTGTGGATGATATTTACCCATTGTATCACCGACAATACGCGCACATTTACGATGCGGTTTATCCGGTCCGTTATTCAATTCGATCATGGAGTAGAGAACTCGGCGCTGTACCGGTTTCAATCCGTCTCTGACATCCGGCAGTGCTCTGGATGCGATTACGCTCATGGCATAATCAATGTAGGATTTCTCCATGGTTTTTTTCAGATCCACGTCATGAATCTGATCAAATATCTTGTCGTCCATTTATATTCCTCTCTTTGCTATACATCTAGGTTTTCAACGTATTTCGCATTGGCTTCGATGAAGTCACGACGCGGCTCTACTTTATCTCCCATCAGGGTTGTGAAGGTCAGGTCAATCTCTGCGGTTGCTGCCTCGTCCATGGTGACACGGCGCAGGATTCGTTTCTCCGGATCCATAGTCGTCTCCCAGAGCTGTTCCGCATCCATCTCGCCCAGTCCTTTGTATCGCTGGATCTTGTTACTGGAATCACGGCCTACTTCTGCCAGAATAGCATTCAGCTGTTCATCACTGTATGCGTACCATACTTTTTTGTTTTTCTCCAGTTTGTATAATGGCGGCTGTGCCAGATATACATAACCCTGTTTGATCAGTTCCGGCATAAAACGATACAGGAACGTCAGCAGTAAGGTACTGATATGCGCACCATCCACATCGGCATCGGTCATGATAATGATCTTGTGGTAACGCAGTTTTGTAATATCGAAGTCTTCATGGATACCCGTTCCGAAAGCAGTGATCATGGCTTTGATCTCGGCATTTCCATAGATTTTATCCAATCTCGCTTTCTCCACGTTCAGAATTTTTCCACGCAGTGGAAGGATTGCCTGTGTCGCACGGCTTCTTGCGGTCTTGGCAGAGCCGCCGGCGGAATCACCCTCTACGATATAGATTTCACAGTTTTTCGGATCTTTATCGGAACAGTCTGCCAGTTTTCCAGGAAGGGACATTCCCTCCAATGCGGTTTTTCTTCTGGTCAGATCACGGGCTTTACGGGCTGCCTCACGGGCACGCTGTGCCAGCAGGGATTTCTCGCAGATGGTCTTTGCAACAGTCGGATTCTGCTCCAGGAAATAAGTCAGCTGCTCACTTACTACGCTGTCCACTGCACCACGTGCTTCGCTGTTTCCAAGCTTCTGTTTTGTCTGTCCCTCAAACTGAGGCTCAGAGATTTTGACACTGATGATAGCAGTCAGACCCTCACGGATATCTTCACCGGAAAGTGCTGCTTCATTTTCCTTCACCAATTTGTTTGCCTTTGCATAAGAGTTAAATGTCTTTGTCAGGGCATTTCTGAAACCGGCCAGATGCGTACCACCTTCCGGTGTCGTAATATTATTTACAAAACTGAACGTTGACTCGTTATAAGAATCATTGTGCTGCATTGCAACTTCTACATAAACACCATCACGCTCACCCTCGCAGTAGATGACGTTTTCATACAGAGCTTCTTTACTCTTGTTCAAATACTGCACGAACTCTTTGATACCACCCTCGTAATGGAAGGTTTCTGTGCGCTCCTGCCCCGGTCGTTTGTCAGTCAGAATGATGCGCAGGTTCTTGGTCAGGAATGCCATCTCACGCAGGCGCTGACGCAATACATCATAATCGTACACCGTATCCTCAAAAATGCTTCCATCCGGAGAGAAGGTTACTTTGGAACCGGTCTCTTCCACTGGGCAATCACCAACAATTTTCAACGGATACATCGTTTTGCCGCGCTCATAACGCTGCTGGTAGATATGTCCGTCTCTGCGGACCTGAACTTCCAGCCAGTTAGAAAGGGCATTTACTACGGAAGCACCTACGCCGTGCAATCCGCCGGATACCTTGTATCCTCCGCCGCCGAATTTTCCACCTGCATGTAAAATAGTGAATACAACTTCTACTGCCGGTTTCCCTGCTTTGTGGTTGATATCTACCGGAATTCCACGTCCGTTATCGATAACGGTAATGGTATCACCTTCGTTAATATCTATCTTTATCTCCGAGCAAAATCCTGCAAGTGCCTCATCCACAGCGTTATCCACAATCTCATATACGAGATGATGAAGTCCGCGGGATGACGTACTTCCAATATACATACCCGGTCTTTTTCGTACTGCTTCGAGACCTTCCAAAATCTGAATCTGATCTCCACCGTATTCTGTACTCATTCCTGTCCTCCTACTGTTCTGCTATCGTGCCTTCCCTGACGAAAAACACTTTATTTATGTGAAATCTATTTTTAACAAATTCATCCAGACCCGTACATGTAATAATGGTCTGAATATCATGGATGCTGTTCAGCAGATAATTCTGCCGGTTGCTGTCAAGCTCTGACAACACATCATCCAGAAGAAGTACCGGCGTATCATGGATCAGCTGTTTCACCAGCTCGATCTCCGCCAGCTTCAATGAAAGGGCCGATGTGCGCTGCTGCCCCTGAGAACCGTATTTCCGGATATCTGTCTCATTAATGAGAAAAGAAATATCATCCCTGTGGGGACCGTAGGAAGTCATTCCCATTTTTAAATCCTTGACACGGGCTTCCTCCATCCGGGCTGCAAAATCCTCCGCCGTTGCCGATGGTTCATATACAAGCTGCAGTGTTTCCCGGTTTCCGGAGATATTCTGATGAAGGTCACAGACCATATCATTGAGTTCCTTCAAAAACTCCTGTCTGCGCTGAATAATTTTCGTCCCATAAAGCACCAGCTGCTCATCCCAGATCGGAAGCGTCGCTTCCAGATCCGGCCGGTAATGGATATCCTTCAGCAGTTTGTTGCGCTGCTGCAGGATCTTGTGATACTTTGTCAGATTATGCAGATAAATACTATCCAGCTGACTCAGCTCCATATCCATAAATCTGCGGCGTCCCGCCGGACCATCCTTGATGATATTCAGATCCTCCGGAGAAAAAACAACCAGATTCAGGATGCCGAACAGCTCCCCGGCTCTTCGGATGGGAATGCCGTTCACAGCGATGCCTTTTGCACTGTTTTTCTTCAGATGGATATCAATGCGGTTATCCACACCATTCTTCTCTACGACGGTACGGATATGCGCCTCCTCCGCATCAAAACGGATCATTTCCCGGTCTTTGCTGCCCTTGTGGGACTTTGTCGTTCCACTGACATACAAAGATTCCAGCACATTTGTCTTTCCCTGGGCATTATCTCCGTACAAGATGTTGGTCCCGGCATCAAAAGCGATCCCCAGGGACTCATAGTTGCGAAAATTCTTTAATTCCAGTGATTTTATAATCATTTGCCGATCTGAACACTCTCTCCGTTAAATGTAATGACATCTCCTTCGTGAAGTTTTTTGCCACGCTGGTATTCTACTTCTCCGTTAACCTCTACCTGGCCGTCCTGGATCAGCATTTTTGCATCCACACCGGAGCCTACCATACCGGCAAGCTTCATGGCCTGGCCAAGTTTGATAAAATCATCTCTGATGATAACTTTTTCCATATGTCGCTCTCCTGTCTTATTCTGAAAACCTCTTCAAGAGGTTGTCTGTTATACCGTTGCCGCGTTGAAGTTGACCGGCAGAATCAGATATACATAAGTTCCCGCATCATCCTTGATAAAGCATGGAGCCTTCGGATTTACCATGTATAATGTAACTTCCTCATCGTCGATAACACGCAGTGCATCAATAAAGAATTTCGGGTTGAAACCGATCAGAAGGTCTTTTCCTTCTTTCTCGATCTCGATTTCCTCGTTCATGGAACCTACAAAGGAGTTAATCTTCAACTGCAGGCTGCCGTCCTGAATATTCAGGATGATCGGCTTCTTATCGCCTTCCCGGATCAACAGGGTTGCACGGTCAATACAGTTCAAAAACTCACGTTTGTTGATTTTTACCTTTGTATCGTAATCAGAAGAAAGCATCTGATCGATATGGAAATACTCACCCTCGATGAGTCTGGACACTACTTTTGTCTCATCAAACTCAAATAAAATATGGTTGTCCGCAAAGAAGATATCTACCATATCCTCTGCTTCGCCGGTAAGGATCTTGCTGATCTCCTGAAGTGTCTTTCCGGGAACAACAACCTTCAGCGGGCTGTAACTTTCTTTTAACTCGATATTACGGATAGAAATGCGGTGTCCGTCCAGAGATACCACTCTCAGGCGGTTCTCATTGATTTCAAAAAGTTCACCGGTCATCAGTTTGTTTGTATCGTTATCCGCGATAGAGAAAATGGTCTGGCGGACAACATCCTTTAATGTAAACTGAGAAATGCTGATGGACTCATTTTTCTCAATATACGGAAGGTAGGAAAAATCTTCACCGGATTTTCCAACGATGTTAAACTTTGCTTTTTCACAGGTAATCGTTGTCTGAAACGTATCATCTGACTCGATGACAACATCATTATCCGGGAGTTTACGAACGATCTCGGAGAAAAATTTTGCATCCAGTGCAATGATGCCACGCTCCACGATCTCGCCCTCAATAACTGTCTCTATGCCAAGTTCCATATCATTTGCAGTCAGCTTGATCTCATTTGCCGATGCATCGATCAGAATGCAGTTGAGGATCGGCATGGTTGTCCGGGATGGAACAGCCTTGGATACGATGCTGACACCCTTTAACAGGCTTGCTTTTGAACAGATTAACTTCATAATGTGAATAACTCCTTTCAGGTATCATATCTTCATGTAATGTATCTATATATAAAATGGTTTTCGCCGTAGCCGTCTTAGGGGCTGTTGATAAGTGTATAACATTGCAACGCCTTACGCTAAGGGGGCTGCCACCATCATTCTTTTTTCTTTTGTTGTGCATAACGGGTTGGGTCAATGTGGGTTAATCTTCTTTCGAATCGTCGCCACCAGCCGTTCCACAGAAGTATCTGTGCTGATGTCATCTCCCACTTTTTTTATCCCATGAACGACTGTGGAATGATCTCTGCCGCCAACGGCTTTTCCAATGGTCTCCAGCGATGCATCTGTCATATTTTTGCACAGATACATGGCGATCTGCCGCGGTTTTGCCACATCATTGCTTCTGGATTTCGAGGTGATCTGATCCATCGTAATGCCAAAATGTTCCGCAACTACCTCCACCACCAGTTGTGGTGTCACTTCCAGCGGAATATCCGGAGAAATAATATTCTGAAGCTCCTTCTCTGCAATCTCCATCGTAATCTCTGTCTGCACCAGGTTCTCATAGGCCACAAGCTTGTTCAGTGCCCCTTCCAGTTCCCGGATATTAGACTTGATGTTCAATGCAATATAGTTCAGGATCGCATCATCCAGAGAAACACCGTCCAGTTCTTCTTTTTTCCGCAAAATCGCCATCCGCGTTTCATAATCCGGCGAACCGATGTCTGCCAGAAGCCCCCATTCAAACCGTGAACGGATACGCTCTTCCAGTGTTTCCATCTCCTTTGGCGGCCGGTCACTGGATAAAATGATCTGCTTTTTTGCCACATGAAGTTCATTAAACGTATGGAAAAATTCTTCCTGCGTACTTTCTTTTCCGATAATAAATTGTACATCATCGATCAGCAGCACATCCATACTGCGGTATTTTTCCCGAAAACGGCTCATGGCCATGTTATTTCCGTTTCTGATCGCCTCAATCAATTCATTTGTAAATGTCTCTGAGGAAACATACAGAACCTTCAATGCAGGATGTGTCGATTGAATAAAATGTGCAATGGAATGCATCAGATGCGTCTTGCCAAGCCCCACACCGCCATAAATAAACAGCGGATTGTATACTTCACCGGGGGATTCTGCCACAGCAAGCGCCGCCGAATGTGCAAACCGGTTATTGTTGCCCACCACAAAGGTATCAAATGTATAGTTCGGATTCAGATTTGACCGTTCCGCTTCTTCTGTCGTAGCACGCCGTCTCGGATGCGGCGTTTTCAGTTTCTTTGCCTGTTCCGGGAGAACAAATTCGATCTCATACTCTGTGCCTGTAACTTCCGCGACCGCCACTTTAAGAGGAAGGTAATATTTCCTATTAATATAGGTCAGTCCCATCTGCTCGCCGGACACCAGGATATAGATGCGGTTATTCTGAATGGAAAAGATCTGCAGCGGCTTCAGCCAGGTATTGAAGGAAATATCCGTCAATTCATGCTCTCTTTTCACTGTCAGAAGGATTTCGTCCCATTTTTCTTCGACCAGATGCATAACTCGCGTCCTTTCTTACAGTCCTGTAAAATCGCTTACAAACGATTTACAATGATACATTTGGATAGTCGTCCAATGTCTATGATAACTCAAATCGCTTCATTTTTCAATGAAAACTTCGCAATCGCACAGGAGTACACGGAGCGTAAAAAATGGATTTTCGGGCGTTTTACAGGGTTTTCTAAAAGTTTTCAATTTTCTATTGACTAGTCTGACTTTTTTTGTTATCATCGGAAATGATGCTACGAGGAATGGAGGTGTATCACAATGAAAATGACTTATCAGCCAAAGAAGAGACAGAGAGCGAAAGTTCACGGTTTCAGAAAAAGAATGAGTACAGCAGGCGGAAGAAAAGTTTTGGCCGCTAGAAGATTAAAAGGAAGAAAAAAATTAACAGCTTAGGCCACAACGTTTGTGGTCTTTTCTTCTCTTTTTAAACATTTTTGAACAAATTGTTATGAAATCAGAGGACAGGAAATTATGCATTTTTCAGAATCATTAAAGAAAAACAGAGATTTCCGGACAGTTTACCGGGATGGAAAATCTTATGCAAACAGACTGTTGGTTATGTATACGCTGAAAAATGACTCGGACAGAAACAGATTAGGAATTTCCGTTAGTAAGAAAGTTGGTAACAGTGTTGTACGGCATCACATTACCAGATTAGTAAGAGAAAGTTACAGACTGCATGAAGAAATGTTCCATAGTGGTTGGGACATTGTAGTCATCGCAAGGGCAGGCGCAAAAAACGCATCATATCACGAAATCGAATCCGCATTGCTGCACTTGGGAAATCTTCAAAAAATCATGAACCCCGAAGAAAAGAAGATGGAATCACATTGAAAAAAATATTGATTTTTTTAATAAAATGGTATCGTAAATACATTTCTCCGATGAAAACCACGAAATGTCCGTATTATCCTACCTGCTCCACCTACGGGCTGGAGGCAGTAGAGAAGTATGGGGCATGGAAAGGTGGATTGCTTGCGCTCTGGCGCATTTTACGCTGTAATCCGTTCTCTAAGGGTGGCTACGATCCGGTTCCATGATTATAGGAGGCAACCAGATGGATTCCTTATTTTTACTTACACAAAATTCAGGTAAGATTTTAGGACCAATCGCAAAGGTACTCGGTTACCTTATGAACGCAATCTACGTATTTATGGACAAGTTTTTAAACATCCAGAACGTAGGTCTGACAATCATTGTATTTACGATTGTTATTTATTTTTGCTTACTTCCGCTTACTTATAAGCAGCAGAAGTTCTCAAAAATGTCACAGATCATGAATCCTGAAATTCAGGCAATTCAGAAAAAGTATAAAAACAGAAGAGATCAGGCATCCGTTCAGGCTATGAACGAGGAGACACAGGCTGTTTACCAGAAATACGGTGTATCCCCTTCCGGAAGCTGTATCTTTATGATCATCCAGCTCCCGATTCTGTTTGCTCTCTATCGTGTTATTTACAACGTACCGGCATATATCACAAACGTCAAAAACACGTTTGACAGTCTTGTAACCGGTATTATGGGCACCGCCGGATACCAGGATACCATGAACAGTTTCCTGACTTCCGTGTCAGAAAAGAACTCTGTATTCCGTGGTATTACCCTGAACTTCTCAGGTACCAGCCAGCAGGCTCATGACTCTATCATTGATGTTCTTTACAAATGTACCAGCAATAACTGGACTTTATTGCAGGATAAATTCAGCGGTTTATCCGATGTCATTGCAAGCACGCAGTCTGCAGTAGAGCATTTTAATAACTTCCTCGGAATCAATATCGTATATTCTCCGAAGACCATTATCGCTACAAGTTTCCGTGAGGGACACTATGTGCTGATCATCCTTGCTCTGCTCGTACCGATCCTTGCTGCTCTGACTCAGTTTCTGAACATCCGTCTGATGCCACAGGCAGCAAACAATGGCGGACAGCAGGAAGCTATGGCCAGCCAGATGAAGATGATGAACTACATGATGCCGTTATATTCTGTATTCATCGTATTTTTCCTTCCGGTCGGTGTTGGTATCTACTGGATCGCAGGTTCCGTTATCCGAAGCTTACAGCAGTTCCTGCTGAATAAGCATTTCGACAAGATGGATCTTGAGAAAGTTATCAAAGAGAACCAGGCAAAAGCCGCAGCAAAGAACAAAAAGAAAATCGAGAAAAAAGGTGTAGCCGGTGAGCAGATCGCCAATGCTGCAAAAGTTAATACCCGTAATATCCAGTACAAATCCATGGCAGACAAAGCAGCTTCCGTCAGCCGCAAGGACACCACACCGGATACAGGTAAAAAATACAAAGAAGGAAGTATGGCTTCCAAAGCAAATCTTGTAAAAGATTTCAACAACAAAAATACAAAATAGGGAGGGCATTGTGATGGATTTTATCGAATTTACGGGAAAAACTGTTGATGACGCACTTACAAATGCACTGGTTGAATTCGGTGTTACAAGTGATCAGATCGATTATGACGTGCTGGAAAAAGGCAGTTCAGGATTCCTTGGATTTAACAGTAAACCGGCAAAAATCAAAGCCCGCAAAAAATATACCGTTGCAGATCACATCAAAAATTTCCTTTCCCAGGTATTTGCTGCCATGGGACTGGAAGTTGAGATCCTGATCAACGCTTCCGCCGAGGAAGAAAATGTATACGATGTAGAACTGAAAGGTGCTGAAATGGGCGTTCTGATCGGAAAGCGCGGTCAGACACTTGACTCTCTTCAGTATCTTACAAACCTCGCCATCAACAAACACTCTGATACATACACCAGAGTAAAACTTGATACTGAGGATTACCGTAAGAGAAGAAAAGATACACTGGAGAATCTGGCAAAAAATATTGCTTACAAGGTAAAACGTACCAAAAAGGCCGTATCCCTGGAGCCAATGAATCCGTTTGAAAGACGGGTCATTCATTCTGCACTGCAGAATGACCGTTATGTATCTACACACAGTGAAGGGGACGAACCTTACAGACACGTTGTGATCACATTAAAAAGACAGTAATTTGTGCTTTTATTATTATTCTAAATTTGATTTGGGTGCTTTGACACCAAAATCGTGATTACACGGATTGTTCCGTGCTTTTGACACTGTAATCTAAATTTAAAAACTTTCAGACGAAAAGGATGCGGACACGGATAATTTTCTGTATCAGCTGCAAGCATGACCACGTTGAAAATCAACCTACCGTCCGGCATCCTTTTTTTCCTGAAAGTTTTATTTACGTTATAGAATAAAACTACTATAATAAAAAACATAGGTACCTTGAAACGTAAATTTTTTATTTAGCTTGAGAGATAAAGAAAGAATATGAAAACTGATACTATTGCAGCGATTGCAACCGCCATGTCAAATTCCGGTATCGGAATCGTCCGCATCAGCGGTGACGAAGCATTGGATGTTGCTGACCGCATTTTTCGTCCAAAAAAGGGAAGCCGCAAGGTTTCTGATATGGAAACTCATACCATTCATTATGGCTATGTGACAGATGGTGACGAAGTGATCGATGAAGTAATGCTTCTGATCATGAAGGCACCCCGCAGTTATACCTGCGAAGATACCATCGAGATTGACTGTCACGGTGGTGTACTGGTTATGAAAAAAATACTGGAAACAGTTTTAAAATATGGTGCCCGCCCGGCAGAACCGGGAGAGTTCACCAAACGGGCATTTTTAAACGGACGGATTGATCTGTCCCAGGCAGAGTCCGTAATCGATGTGATCAACGCTCAGAACGAACTTGCACTGAAGAGTTCCGTCAGTCAGCTGCAAGGCGCTGTCCTGGAAAAAATAAAAGCGATCCGCGCGGTTGTGCTACACGAGATTGCCTTTATCGAATCCGCACTGGATGATCCGGAGCATGTATCACTGGAGGGCTATCCGGAGCAATTGCATGAGATCATGAGTGATGCTCATTCCAAAGTGAAGAAACTGCTGGATTCCTCTGACAATGGCAAGATGCTCAAAGAAGGGATTAACACCGCTATTGTCGGAAAACCGAATGCCGGGAAATCCTCCCTGCTGAATATTCTGGTGGGAGAGGAGCGTGCCATTGTTACCGAGATTGCCGGTACGACACGCGATATTTTACAGGAACAGATTCAGATTGGCGGCATCGGTCTGAATGTCATCGACACCGCCGGTATCCGGGACACCGAAGATATTGTTGAGAAGATCGGTGTCAACAAATCAAGGGAATATATTGAAAAAGCAGATTTGATCATCTATGTAGTTGATTCCTCCACAGAACTGGATGAAAACGATCAGGAAATCATCGAAGCCATCCGGAATAAGAAAGCAATTGTACTGCTGAACAAATCTGATCTGGATGCAAAAACAGATGCTTCTGTATTACAGACACAGTTAAGCAAACCAATCCTTTCCATTTCTGCCAAAAACAACACTGGGATCCATGAACTGGAAACGCTTATTGAAGAAATGTTTTTCAGTGGAAAGCTATCTTTCAATGATGAAGTATATATCACAAATATCCGCCAGAAAAATGCTCTGGCAGAGGCTCAGAACAGTCTGAAGATGGTATTACAGAGCATTGCAGATGGAATGCCGGAAGATTTCTTTACCATCGATATGATGAACGCTTATGAGGCTCTTGGCACGATCATTGGTGAATCTGTAGGAGAAGATCTGGTGAATGAGATTTTCAGTAAATTTTGTATGGGCAAATAATGCATCACCACTATATATGAGGAGGAATATATGCCAGTTGTAAAGGAAAATTACGATGTTTGTATCGTCGGTGCAGGCCACGCAGGTTGTGAAGCAGCCCTGGCATGCGCACGGCTCGGACTGGAAACCATTCTTTTTACCATCAGCATTGAAAGCGTAGCTATGATGCCCTGTAACCCGAATATCGGGGGCAGTTCCAAAGGACACCTGGTACGCGAAATTGATGCGCTGGGCGGTGAAATGGGTGTCAATATCGACCATACGTTTATCCAGTCTAAAATGTTAAATAAATCAAAGGGACCTGCCGTACATTCTCTGCGTGCACAGGCGGATAAGGCAGATTACAGCGCCAGAATGAGACAGGTATTGCAGAACACTGACCACTTAACCCTGCGCCAGGCAGAAGTTACAGAACTGATGGTAGAGAACAAAGTGATCCGTGGTGTGAAAACGTTTTCAGGTGCGGAATATTATGCAAAAGCAGTCGTATTGTGTACAGGTACTTATCTGAAAGCCCGCTGTCTCTACGGTGATGTGGTAAATTGCACCGGTCCAAACGGCCTGCAGGCTGCAAATCATCTGACGGATTCTCTGGTAGAAAATGGAGTGGAAATGTTCCGTTTCAAAACAGGTACACCGGCACGTATTGATAAACGTTCTGTTGATTTTTCAAAAATGCAGGAACAGTTTGGCGATGAGAGAGTTGTACCATTTTCATTTACCACTGATCCGGAAAAAGTACAGATTGATCAGGTAAGTTGCTGGTTAACTTATACAAATGAAAAGACACATAAGATCATTCGGGATAATCTGAGCCGTTCGCCACTGTTTTCCGGAATGATTGAGGGAACCGGTCCGCGCTACTGTCCGTCTATCGAGGACAAAGTCGTTAAATTTGCCGACAAGAACCGCCATCAGGTATTCATTGAACCGGAAGGTATCCACACCAATGAAATGTATATCGGCGGTATGTCCAGTTCTCTTCCGGAGGATGTACAGTATGCTATGTATCATACAGTACCGGGACTCGAACATGTCAAGATTGTAAGGAATGCATACGCAATTGAGTATGACTGTATCAATCCACGTCAGTTGTATCCGTCCCTGGAGTTCAAGGAGATTTCCGGTCTGTTCAGCGGCGGGCAGTTCAACGGAAGCTCCGGATATGAAGAGGCTGCCGCACAGGGGCTGATCGCCGGTATCAATGCAGCTATGAAAATAAAAGGAAAGGACCCACTGATTCTTGACCGTTCCGAATCCTATATTGGCGTACTCATTGATGATTTGGTTACTAAGGAAAACCATGAACCATATCGTATGATGACTTCCCGTGCAGAGTATCGTTTGCTGCTCCGTCAGGATAATGCAGATCTGCGTCTGACCAGACACGGATACGAAGTTGGTCTGATCCCACAGGAACGCTATGACTATGTTGTTAAGAAGGAGCAGCTGATCAAACAGGAAGTACAGCGTGTAGAAAATGTACACCTGGGAGCTTCCGGTCCAGTACAGAAACTGATGGCACAATATAACAGCCAGCCTTTGAATACAGGAACTACACTGGCTGAGCTGATCCGCCGTCCGGAACTGAACTATGATATTCTGGCACCGGTGGATCCGGAACGTCCACACCTGACACCGGATGTCTGCGAACAGATAAATATCAACATTAAATATGACGGTTACATCAAACGCCAGATCAAACAGGTAAAACAATTCAAAAAACTGGAAAGCAAGAAACTGCCACCGAATTTTGATTACACCCAGATCAGCGGACTTCGTATGGAGGCACAGCAGAAACTGAATCTGTACCAGCCAATCTCCATCGGACAAGCTTCCCGTATTTCCGGCGTTTCACCAGCAGATATCTCCGTTATTTTAGTATATCTGGAGCAACTACACTATCAGCAGAAAAGAGAACAGGATAAATAAACTATGAGTTATGATCTGGCCAAATTCAAACATGGTCTGGAAGAGTTACGAATTACTCTGACCGATCATCAGATAGAACAATTTTTACAATATTACGAAATGTTGGTGGAAAAAAATAAGGTGATGAACCTCACCGGTATTACGGAATATGAAGAAGTCATTCAGAAACATTTTCTGGACAGCCTCTCTCTGATCCGGGTCATCCCGACTCTGGCTGAACAGAATTTCAAAATCATTGATCTTGGAACCGGAGCAGGTTTTCCGGGGCTTCCATTAAAAATTGCATTTCCGAATCTTGAGATTACATTGATGGATTCCCTGAACAAGCGAATCAACTTCTTAAATGAAGTAATCGACAAGCTCGGATTGGAGAAGGTAACTGCGGTACACGGAAGAGCAGAAGAAATGGCAGCTAATATCACGCACCGACAGCAGTATGACCTCTGTGTTTCACGTGCGGTATCCAACCTTGCTGTACTGTGCGAATACTGTCTGCCATTTGTTGCAAAAGGCGGTACTTTTGTATCATACAAATCTGCTGATTCAGATGCGGAGATTCAGGAAGGAAAGAAGGCTATTTCCATTCTTGGTGGAAAATTAATCAACATTGACAAATTCAAATTACCGGATTCTGATTTAGGCAGAGCATTGGTATGCATTAAGAAAGTAAAGGATACCCCAAAAAAATATCCTCGAAAAGCAGGTACGCCGGCAAAGTTGCCGCTGAAATAGCAGATTCTATAAATTTCTATCTAATGGGAAAGGGACGGCAGAAATGTTTCACGTGAAACATTTCTGCCGTCCCTTTTCGTAATACGTCTTATTCCCAGCATTTACATTACATCCGGCTGTTAAAATCCGTTAATACACGCTTTATGTAAAGCATTCATTCGCAATCCGCTTTTGCTACTTGCTCATGAACGCAGTCGCTTTGCGCCCCATCAGTGGGAGTTTTTAGTTTCCACTGACATAAGCATTCCCCCGCTTAGTGCTTTACGCACTTAAAGCGGGGGAATGCTCATTCTGCGTTCAATTACGCATGTAGAAAAATATTTACCAGCTTTACAAATTTGTCTGGTGCTTCCAGCTGTGGAAGACACGTAGTATTTGGAATATATGCATCTTCAATTGCCGGATTAAACTCTTTATAATCATTGATGACATCCTCAATATAAGGATGTTCTTTTCCACCAATCAGGCAAATGCTGTTATTGATCTTCTTAATAGCAGATACAATATTAATATTTGTATAATAACTCTTAATGCTGGCCAGCAGATATTTGCCACCACCGTCACCAATATGTGCAGACTGATAATACGTATGAATCAACTTCTGTGGAACCAAATGTCCTTTATAATAGTAATTGTTTACAAAAGCATCAATAATCTGATTTCTGCTGACTGCCATATTATAAATAAAGGTTCCAATAATTGGAAGTTCAATCAGGAATTTGAGCATATTTTTTCTACGTCCGGGTGCTTTTGCCAGTTCATACAAATCAGTCGGGCAGACACCAACAATATGATCGTAGTATTTTGACTCCATCTGGCATGCCATCACTACAAAAGAAAGAGAATCACCAGTTGCAATAACATCTGTTTTTTCATTAATTACATTCGAAATAAACTCATTCATTAACTGTACATACAGATAATTTGTATATGTCATATTCGGTTTTTCAGAACGTCCGCATCCTAACAGATCAATAGCATATACGGTATGATTTTCTGCCAGTTTTTTCGTTACAGCTTTCCACTCATAAGAAGAAGCTGTAGGATCCAGATCATGAATCAGAAGAACCGGTTTTCCTTTACCACTTTTCGTGTAATAAATGTTTCCATATTTCCAATGATAATATTTACCACCGCTTGGCAGGTAATCTGTCATATGTGAAAAAACACTGATCAGCTTGTTTATAATAATAATCAGACCAGATACGATACATAATAGTAATGCAGAATTTTTAATATGCTTTTTCATCAATAAACCCCTTTCGTACTAATTTTCTTACTCTTTATATTATAATGCATTGACTGCTCAGATACAAATACTTTTCCATGATATCTATTATTATTTTATAAAACTGAAGTGAAAAGTTTATCTCAGTCGAGAAGACTCCCACTTCTGCAAGTGGTGAGTAAAAACAAGTCTTTCTCAGTGGGAGTACAAGCATCCTATGCGATTTAGTACACAAACAAATAAAATCTTGTTATTTGCCGGAGAGAGTAGAAAGGCAAAAATGAATACAAGAAAAATCGGAACAGTACAGGAACAGCGGGTGGCTGGATGGCTGAAACAGCATGGATATGATATTGTGGAACATAATTTTAGTTGTCGCTTTGGAGAAATTGATCTGATTGCCAGAAAAGATGGTTATCTGATTTTTGTAGAAGTAAAATACCGCAGCAACCGTGGGTATGGCTCTCCCTGTGAGGCAGTAGATCATCGGAAACAGAAACGAATATCCAATGCGGCAGCATTTTATCTGAGACGCTACGGGTATCCGATGGATCAGCCCTGTCGTTTTGATGTGGCGCAGGTTTCGGCGGATGCTGTAGAACTGATGGAAAATGCATTTGCCTATTGCGGGAATTTTTCGATGTGACAAATGCTGCTTTTATAAGTAAGCAGCGAAAGTGGATTGCGAATGTCCGCTTTGTGAAAAAACTGTGCCTATGTGATATGGAAACGAAAGAAGGTGAACAGATGGAACATACAATAACAGAACGGACAGCCGATAATAAGAATGAAAAACAAAACGATGATGAATGCTGCATTATATCTGCAATCAAGCGAAAAAAAGAAGGGGCACAGCCCCTTCGACTGGAGATGCATCCGCTGAACAATGGGGCACAGGTACCGTTGTTTCATTTTCCGTTGCTGGATCAGACCGGAGTAGTTCGTCATTGCTTTACTACGCGGTATGGTGGTGTCAGCAAAGGAATTTTTTCGTCATTGAATCTCAGCTTCAGCCGTGGGGATGTAACAGAATCTGTGGAAGAAAATTATCGCAGGGTGGCAGAAACACTGGGGACGGACAACGGTCATCTTGTGTGTTCAGATCAGACTCATACAACAAATGTGCGGCTGGTGACCAAAGAGGATGCGGGCAAGGGCGTGATCTGTCCAAGGAATTATACGGATGTAGACGGCCTGATCACAAATGTTTCAGGGCTGACACTTGTTACTTTCTATGCAGACTGTGTACCATTATATTTTGTGGATCCGGTACACCATGCCATCGGACTGAGTCATTCCGGCTGGCGTGGTACAGTTGCACGTATGGGAAAATGTACACTGGAAGCTATGCATAATGCATTTGGCACAGAGGCATCCGATGTGTATTGCGCCATTGGACCATCAATCTGCCAGGATTGTTATGAGATCAGCGAGGACGTGGCTGTGCAGTTTATGCAGGCGTTTCCCGGGCATACGTCAGAAATTCTGATTGATAAAGGAAATGGAAAGTATCAGCTGGATTTGTGGAAAGCGAATGAAATTGTGCTGCTGGATGCTGGTGTGAAGAAAGATCATCTGGAAGTGACGGATGTGTGCACCTGCTGTAATCCGGAATTGTTGTTTTCTCACAGAGCCAGTCATGGAAAACGGGGGAATCTGGGGGCATTTCTGTGCCTGAACCCATAAAAAATAAAAAAGAGAGAGGGATAATATGATGCAGTTAAAAGACAGAATAGCAAATGGAATGCTTTTTTATGAGCACGGACATAAGGATCCGGTAGATATCGAACAGGAACAGGAGTTGGATGCACTGCGCAGACATTGTAAAGAAGTAATGTTTGATTACAACCATACCCGTCCGGAAGACCGGAAGAAACGGCAGGAACTGTTGAAAGGATTGCTGGGAAAATGTGGGGACAGTGTGTTTATTGAAGATGGTGTCCATATGTCTTATGGCTGCCATCTCTACCTGGAAGGCGGTTTTTATGCAAATTTCAATCTGAGTGTGATAGATGACGGAGATATTTTCATCGGAGATAAAACCATGATCGGACCGAATGTAACACTTTGTACTACCGGACATCCGGTGGAACCGGAGTATCGTGGAATGGGGGCACATTATTCTCTGCCAATTCACATTGGTAGAAATGTCTGGATCGGAAGTAATGCGGTGATTCTTCCGGGAGTTACCATTGGAGATAATAGTGTCATTGGTGCCGGCAGTATCGTGACGAAAGATATTCCGGCAAATGTGGTTGCAGTAGGTAATCCATGTCGTGTGTCCAGAGAGATTGGGGAGAGAGACCGGGAATACTATTTCCGTGATCTGAAAATTGATTTTCCATATACCTCAGACAGAATCACATCGGAAGAGTAGTATATTGATACAACACAAGAATAGGGCAGGGTTGTAGAATTTTATCTCAGTCGAGAAGACTCCCACTTCTGCAAGTGGTGAGTAAAAACAAGTATCCCAGTTATGCAACCAATAGAATAGCCATCGGTTTTATATCGGTGGCTGTTCTATTGGAGAAATTGATATTTTTGAAAAAAGAACGATTCTGAGAGTTCATATTACAAATAGGGAGATTAGATCAATGGAGAGGACAGAAAAGAAATGTTTTTTTAGAAAGTTCATCGGAGATAAAAAGTTTTATCTGATGGTTCTTTCGATTGCAATTCCAATTATGATCCAGAATGGCATCACAAATTTTGTAAGTCTGTTGGATAATATTATGATCGGACGAATCGGTACAGAACCGATGTCCGGCGCTGCGATTGTGAATCAGCTGATTTTTGTATACAATCTGTGTATTTTCGGTGGTGTATCCGGAGCCGGGATTTTCACAGCACAATATTTTGGAAAAGGAGATCAGGAGGGCGTACGCAACACGATGCGGTATAAGCTGTGGATGGTGATCATTATCACCGCAGCAACGATTGTGCTGCTCCTGACACAGGGAGATGCGTTGATTCACATGTATCTGAAAGGAGAAGGCACTGTAGCACAGGTGGCAGATACGTTGCGTTATGGACGGGAATATCTGGACATTATTGTGTGGGGACTTCCGGCCTTTATGATGGTACAGGTATATGCCAGTACACTGAGGGAGTGTGGAGAGACTATGCTGCCGATGAAAGCAGGTGTTGCTGCAGTAGTTGTAAATCTGTTTTTCAACTTTATGCTTATTTACGGAATGCTGTTTTTCCCGAAACTGGGTGTAAGAGGTGCAGCGCTTGCTACGGTGATCTCACGATATGTGGAAGTTCTGATCGTCATGGGATGGACACACAGACATCATGCGAAACATGTCTTTGCGGAAGGACTGTACCGCACCATGCGGGTTCCGGCTGCTATGACAAGGAGAATCCTGATCCAGGGTACGCCGCTGCTTTTGAATGAGACTTTCTGGGCCGCAGGCATGGCAATGCTGACCCAGTGTTATTCTATACGTGGATTGAATGTAGTAGCAGGTCTGAATATTTCAAATACGGTAAACAATGTATTTAATATTGTATTCATTGCTCTGGGAGATTCGGTGGCCATTGTAGTTGGACAGCTGCTTGGTGCCGGTAAAATGAAAGAAGCGAGAGATACAGATAATAAGATGATTGCATTTTCTGTGTTCTGCTGTACGATTGTGGCTTTGGCGATGCTCGTGCTGGCACCGTTATTCCCAAACCTGTACAATACGAATGCGGAGGCCAGAGAACTGGCAAAATATTTTATTATAATCACAGCCATTTTTATGCCACAGAATGCATTTTTGCATGCCTCGTATTTTACACTGCGTTCCGGTGGCAGAACGATCATTACATTTTTGTTTGACAGTGTATTTATTTGGGTAGTGAGTGTATCTGTGGCGTTTACGCTCAGTCGTTTTACCGCACTTCCGGTACTTGCAATCTATGCACTTGTACAGGTAGCAGATTTTATCAAATGCATTATTGGATTTATACTTGTTAAAAAAGGTGTATGGTTGCGCAATATTGTAACTTCGTAGGTTACGGCACATGCATTTGCTCATGCAGACATTCCAGTCGGTGTGATCGGAATCCCGCTGCTGTGGGAAGACAGGAAGGCAGCACCAAAAAATAACGGAAGGCAGAATGTCGGTCCTGTTACTGTATAATAGGTAAGATATATAATGCAGGATGATCGAATATAAGCGGAAAATGAGCGGATAGTCACCAACTTGTGGGGTAGTGAAAAAAAGGTAATTATTTTGTTACAAATTTCACAAAAAAGGTTGAAATCTATAAAAAATGTGGTAAAATATAGACGAAGTTTCGGAGAAAACAAGGAACTTCATGTGAAAAATTGCTAAAATAACAGATGACGCAATATCTGTTTGCAAAACACAATGTATATTTTAGGAGGAATTAGAAATGGCAAAATGGGTGTACTTATTTAGCGAAGGTAATGCCAGCATGCGCGAGCTTCTTGGAGGTAAAGGTGCAAACCTTGCTGAGATGACAGGTCTTGGACTTCCAGTACCACAGGGCTTCACTATTACAACAGAGGCTTGTACACAGTACTATGAGGATGGCCGTGAGATTAATGATGAGATTCAGGGACAGATCAACGAGTACATTGGTAAAATGGAAGAGATTACTGGTAAGAAATTCGGTGACAAGGAGAATCCATTGCTCGTATCAGTTCGTTCTGGTGCAAGAGCTTCTATGCCAGGTATGATGGATACAATCTTAAATCTTGGTCTGAATGAGACCGTAGTAGAGGTATTAGCTGAGAAATCCAATAACCCACGTTGGGCATGGGATTGCTATCGTAGATTTATCCAGATGTATTCCGACGTAGTTATGGAAGTTGGTAAAAAATATTTTGAGCAGCTCATTGATGCGATGAAAGAGAAAAAAGGCGTTACTTTTGATGTAGATCTTACTGCAGAAGATTTAAAAGAACTTGCCGGACAGTTCAAAGCTGAGTATAAAGCAAAAATCGGACAGGACTTCCCGGATGATCCGAAAGAGCAGTTAATGGGAGCTGTAAAAGCAGTATTCCGTTCCTGGGATAACCCACGTGCAAACGTATACCGTCGTGACAACGATATTCCGTACAGCTGGGGTACAGCCGTAAACGTACAGGCTATGGCTTTCGGTAACATGGGTGATGATTGCGGTACAGGTGTTGCATTTACACGTGATCCGGCTACCGGCGAGAAGAAACTGATGGGTGAGTTCCTGATCAATGCTCAGGGTGAGGACGTAGTTGCTGGTGTTCGTACACCGATGCCGATCGCTAAGATGGAAGAGGAATTCCCGGAGGCATATGCTCAGTTCGTACAGGTTTGCAAAACTCTGGAAGATCATTATAGAGATATGCAGGATATGGAGTTTACGGTTGAGAATAGAAAACTTTACATGTTACAGACACGTAATGGTAAGAGAACAGCTCAGGCTGCATTAAAGATTGCTTGTGATCTGGTAGATGAGGGAATGAGAACAGAGAAAGAAGCGGTAGCTATGATCGAGCCGCGTAATCTTGACGCTCTGCTTCACCCGACATTCGATACAGCTGCATTAAAAGCTGCTACACCGATTGCAAAAGCTCTTGGTGCTGCTCCGGGTGCTGCTTGCGGTAAAATCGTATTCACAGCTGACGATGCTGTTGAATGGGCTGCAAGAGGAGAGAAAGTTGTTCTGGTTCGTCTTGAGACCTCACCGGAAGATATCACAGGTATGAAAGCTTCCCAGGGTATCCTGACAGTTCGTGGTGGTATGACATCTCATGCAGCAGTAGTTGCCCGTGGTATGGGTGCTTGCTGTGTATCCGGATGCGGCGACATCATTATGGATGAAGAAAATAAGAAATTTACACTTGCAGGAAAAGAGTATCATGAAGGTGATGTAATCTCCTTTGATGGTTCTACTGGCTGCATTTACGACGGAGCAATCCCGACAGTAGAAGCTACCATCGCTGGTGAATTTGGAAGAATCATGGCATGGGCTGACAAATACAGAACATTAAAAGTTCGTACAAATGCTGATACACCGGCAGATGCTAAGAAAGCGCGTGAACTTGGTGCAGAAGGTATCGGACTTTGCCGTACAGAGCATATGTTCTTTGAAGGTAACAGAATTGATGCATTCCGTGAGATGATCTGTGCAGATACAGTAGAAGAGAGAGAAGCTGCTCTTGAGAAAATCTTACCGTATCAGCAGGGTGACTTCGAACAGTTATACGAGGCAATGGAAGGTGAAGCAGTTACGATCCGTTTCCTTGATCCGCCACTTCATGAGTTCGTTCCGACAGAAGAAGAGGACATCAAGAAACTGGCTGATGCTCAGGGTAAATCTGTAGATCAGATCAAAGCTATCATCGAAGGTCTGAAAGAGTTCAACCCGATGATGGGACATCGTGGATGCCGTCTTGCTGTAACATATCCGGAAATCGCTAAAATGCAGACAAAAGCAGTGATCCGTGCAGCAATCAATGTATCCAAAGCTCATCCGGAATGGAATATGGTACCGGAAATCATGATTCCGTTAGTAGGCGATATCAAAGAGTTAAAATATGTTAAGAAATTTGTTGTAGAGACAGCTGACGCTGAGATTGCAGCAGCAGGTGCTGATCTGAAGTATGAAGTTGGAACTATGATCGAGATTCCGCGTGCAGCATTAACAGCTGATGAGATTGCAACAGAGGCTGAGTTCTTCTGCTTCGGTACAAACGACTTAACACAGATGACATTTGGTTTCTCCCGTGATGATGCAGGTAAATTCCTTGATGCTTACTATGACGCTAAGATCTTTGAAAATGACCCATTTGCAAAATTGGATCAGGATGGCGTTGGTAAACTGATGGAGATGGCATTGAAACTTGGTAAACCGGTTCGCCCGACATTACATTGTGGTATCTGTGGAGAGCACGGTGGAGATCCTTCTTCCGTAGAGTTCTGCCATAAGATCGGACTTGATTATGTATCCTGTTCACCATTCCGTGTGCCGATCGCTCGTCTTGCAGCAGCACAGGCAGCTATCAGCTCAGAACAGTGATTGAAAACCCCATTTTTCTAGGGTCTTACAACGTATCAAAGAGTTATATGAGGCAAGTTATTGGATTTTACAGACCAGATTTTAGGTTTGAGGCTGCGAATGACATTACTCTTGTGCTAAAATTAGCGTAGGGAATAGATTTTTCTATTCCCTACCTTTTTTTATTTGATAGGAAAGTTCGATTTTTGCCGATCTCTTGAACGAAAATAGCCCGCACTGAGGCGGGCATGCAGATAAAACGACACAGATTTAGAAAGATTGTCAATGGTAAGTAAGCGTCCAATAAGAGGGTGTATCGAAATTTCTGGCTGTTGCATGTAAACTAT
>OLRX01000201.1_pt1 | contig 57610 bp, 48 predicted proteins | sample 1672991 | NCBI WGS metagenome assembly OLRX01 (sample SAMEA3136744, study PRJEB25190) | human gut metagenome | biome: human gut; feature: human-associated habitat; material: faeces | place: Austria | collected 2013
CAGCCGCCTGCTGGAATTTGCGCAAGAGTCTGGACAGTACCTATTGGTATCGGACAGCTCGCAGAAAGTCGATGCGCTTATGAAGATTCCATTGCCCACGAAGTCTCGAACGCACCCGCCCGAGTATCGCACCGCCTAAACAATAGAGCGTGTGTAGCACCTGTATATTTTCACTAACTGGTCAACACTAAACTTCTTAGGAAGTTTGGTTGATCCGCGCATATCCACGAATAAAACCGACGCTTTGAACCGATAGGCGTCGTTCGCGTCCTTTAAATCGTCCACTGTCGGCAGATGGTCACGTACCGTATGCAGCCGCACCTCAGACGATAAAATCCTCGTGATTGAGGCCGACAGCGCATCTGCCTCTACCTTGCTTATGCCGCCTTCCTCCAAAAGATACTCCCGACCGCTAATTACCAGATTCAAGGACGTATGCCCCCTCCACGCGAGAAGGAGCAAAACTTATCTTTCCATTTTTGCTTGATGGCCACTCGTTCTTCACCTTTTGCGAAACAAGTACTTGGTTGGTAGCTTTGTTTGCGTACTTGGAAGCGACGTTAACGCAATCGCCAAAAGCCTTGACATCGTAGGTATCTGCCACTCCGATCTTGGTGACGACCACGCTGCCAAAGGTAACGCCGACGCCGATGTTAATCGAAGGACCTAGCTTCTTTTCGCTCACAATCCTGTTGATGACGCGAACGCGAGCAGTTAACATATCCCTCCCGCACAAGCCCGCTTTCTTAACGGCCGCGCTCTTGAATTCATAATCCTCCTCACGAGCCGCCTCGCCACCCCAAAACACCATAAGCCCATCGCCCATAATGTCAATCACCTTGCCGTTGTGATACTTCACAATCTCCAGCAAAGAGGTGAGGAAAACGTGCATGGTCAAGAAAGTTACTTCTGGACCTACATCGTGCGCCCGTTTTGTCGACTGGCGCATATCCACAAACAGGACAGCGTAGTTCTCTTTGGCAAACGAGCCGAATTCGAGCTTTTCCGCCTCGAATCCCGGGATCACATCGGAAATCGCCCTCGACTCATATGCGAGTATGCTTTTCCTCAATTCAATGTTCTCGAAAGCCTGCTCATAACGGTTTAAAGCGCTCTCATAGACCGCCAAGAAGTCAACGCCCATTTCCAGCACCTCCCGCAACGGCAACTGCGATCATCAGAATGAGGAAAATCATAAAAAGAGACGCCAGGGCAACCGAAAAAAAGCGCAGCATCCACTTGCAAGCACGCTGCTTCTGCCGATTGATGTCGTTGAGCTTGTAGAGCTCTGCGGCCATGTCCTCGATTATGTCAACGTTAGACATTCTCAAAACGTCTGCTTTATAAGAATCGAAAGAGTATTCGCTTGGCGACTGCCCAAGAAACCATTTCGAGGAATGCCCGATCTTAGAAGAATGTACCCGGATCGTCGCTAGCCCAAATGAGAACATCCCAATGACGCTCACAATAAGAACAATAGAAAGAACAACCAAAAGCACGCCGCACCAACTACACGGAGGTACGCGCGATAGCACGTTACCGATATAGTCAGCGCACGTCAGCATTCCAACGAGAATCGCGACAATGGCCGCCATCAATATAGACACCTTTGTATCTACGAGATGGATATACGAAGAGATGTCCGCAATCGCACTGGCCAGAAAGCTCTGCTTTGCTTGCAACGTTTCGGTTCGACCGCACTCCTGGATTATTGAATCGTCCATTCTCCACCTCTTTCTCATATCTTCGACAAAATGCTGTCGAGCGCAACCAGGCTCGACACCCCACGCAAGGAAGATCGCACGCCCTCAGAAACGAGACGATTTCCATATTGTGACGACTAATTCTCACCAGGTCGTTGTGCGGACCCAAATCAACGAGGCAAAACTGCCTCACGGTGCTGATGTCCCAGCCATAACGTCGCGAAACCCGGCGACAAGCATCCATATCCCCAAACGCGAACAAAGACGCGAGCCGCGAAGGAAGCTTAGGATACTTCTCGCTCCTCACCGTCTCGAGCCAGTTCTCCACCGCGTCATCCCGGTGCGACAAAGCAAATGAGGACAGCGCTTTGATAGCCGGACGACCATGATGCGCTTCCTCACATGGGCGGTAGGCAATCGTTCCGTCAAGGTAGGCGTTTCGCTCATTCTCCCTGATAAAGCAAGATACTGCGGTAGCGACCAGCCGATGATCGATAGCATAGTTGTGCGCATTCACGGCACTGCCCAGATCATCACCATAGCCCACGAAAACGTAAAACGTTTCCGGTATGACATAGTCCCCGTTTTCGCACTTCAATGCTACAAACCCCTTCTTCGCAAACAATCAAGTCAGCCAAACAGCATCATCGCGCTTCCAATTCCAGCCAGCAATATCATCATAAACCGTCAGACCGAATTGTAGCCCCCTCGCGCTCCCCGAATCGCAACAATCTCAGCACCTGAGTCGCAGTAATACATTGGCCGCCAGGACGGTTCTAGCGGCCATTGGGAGGCCGCAGGACAGCGTCAGCCTCATCCCGGCAGGTTCCCAAAGCGCAGCCTAGCGAACATTGCGCACACACAAGTGCCCGGTCGCGTGCAACGTGCACCCGAGGAACCCGCCGGAGTCGGAGAAAAGGGCCCGGGACGACAAACGCGACTGGAATTACCCTCATCTCCAATCAAGACGCCACCCTGCAGATGCTTAGACGCCCCTCAAGATTGAGCACGGGAGGGCGCAGGCTTCTCGGCGTTGTCCCAAAGCTCGATGTACAGCTTCCTTCTGCCCAGATCCTTTCTAACGCATACCGTCAGCAGAATACTATAGATGACCAGCACAACTCCCACAAAAAGCAACGCAATACTTAACGCAAGCCTCTCCCACCCCGCTTCCAAGCCTTCGCTTTTTACGCATAGAAAGGCAAGAGCGAAAACGGCGAAGATCGTAAATGAGCAATCCTTTAGAAAATGTGATACTTTTTCCACCCTGTAAATAAGTTTGTCTTTCGAATTTGCGCCTTTCACATACGTCGATCGCTCATCAAAAAAAACGAATAAGCTCATTCTCCCACGAAACAGGCAACTTCATTTTCCTTTCCATGAATACGAGATACGCTGCGATTCGGCATACAGTATCTCTATACTGCACGGTTTTGCACTGAAAAACAATAGCAACGAATATGAGCGCAACGCACAGCAACCGACACACCACCTTGTCCACTTCAGCATTGGTGACGAATGCTGCCAAAACGCCAAAGGCGGTAAGGATCATAGGGAAAAGACTGTCTTGCTTTTTCACCGCATTCAAAACCTCTTCACGCAAAGATAGGTAGCTTGACGGCCAGTCGCCTTCCATCTCTTTCCTCCAATCTCATTTCCAAAAAAGGCACGCGTTCCGCCGAACCCGACCGGCGCGCTCAAAAGCGGTCTATCACTCTTCCTACTGCAACGGGAAGCTCTGCGACGATCTCAAATCGAGGAGCCTGCGACACCTCTCCGGACCAATATCGCTTCGCCTGACCGTAGTCTGCAGGCAACGATCCCGTCAAAACACCATCACCGTGCATTAGGAAGCCCCCGCCCAGCATCCGCGAATCGAGCGTTATGCATTTGCCATTATCCGGCACAAGGATTTCGACAAGCTGACCCTCGCCAGTCATCAGCTCGGGCCAGTCCAGAAATTCCTCTACACTCTCTAGGCAGAAGATAGATTGGCATCGCGAAGGCAACTCTGGATACAATGCGCGCCGAACAAGCTCCAGATTCCATTCGATCTGGAACGACGGCAACTCGCGTAAAGCATAGCTCAGCGATTCTGCACCTGCCACACCAATCAGACTCTCCGAGACAAAGACATCCAAATAGTGATAGCCATGCATGGACAAGCCCTCTGGAAACATTTCCGAGAGAACAACGGGAACACCTTCGGCCTGGCTCCCGAGTTTGCAATAATCTCTCGAAAGTTCCACCTTCTGTCCGGGGCTCAAAGCGCTCAGGCGATCGTAATGATAAAAAACCATGGCACCCCCTATGACCAGTTCGACAAAGCAGACTTTGACATTGACCACACGAAGCCGGCAGCTTCCAAAAACGGCTCATTTGAAACAAGGATATCACCAGTTCCTCCGATGCCTCAATAAGAGCACTTGCTTCGGGAGCCATTTTAAAAATCAGAAACAGTTCATGTATTCTTATCGCTAATTTGAATCATAAAATGGCGTGTCCCAAAAAGTCAACCATCGAGACCATTGCGTATGTCCGACTTCAAGACAAATTTGACAAAATCACTCTTTTCACCAAAATATGATTTGAATTTTATAAATTACTAAGGTTATTACAATAGCGATATGGAAGATCCTGGAGCTGATGGATACCGGAACACAAAAGAAACTATGCCAGCTGCTCGGCAAAATCAACGAGCGACTCGAATCCCGCTCGGATCCGAAAGCGAGGGAGGTTCGAAAAAAGATAGGCGTGCTCCGAGCATGGCTTGAAAACGCACATTCAGCAGATTCCACAGCCCAATCGCTACCTTCCGCAAAAGAGGTCCCCTCATTCGGTGAGATCCTGCTATCGAGGCCTGTTCTAGAAGCTGACAACGCCTTCATCAAGCTCGAAATGCCACCTGACCAAACGGACGAAACGAACATCATAGCATCCAGCTTCGTCACATCAACTATTCTTGAATTTTTTGAGGCTATCTACGACCCAGAGAACCACTCACCGACCAACCCTTCCTCTTCCCGAGATCGGAGACCGATCGAGGCGTCTCCGCAGCTTCGGCCATTTTTCTGCCAGTTTATTACCGGCGGTTTTCGGATTCGAGAGGCGCTGCAAAGCAAAAGTTTCACAAAATGCAGCTCAGAAGCATGGTACCCCGCGAAGCTCTTCAGCAATGGCCACACCACTTTCGACAAAACAACCCACTTGGTGCTGCCCGGTGTACTGGAGCTTGGAGCCAACCAATCTATCGAAATTGAAGAGTGCCCCTTAATCGTAACGTCGCAGAGCGCGGAAAGGCCTCTACAGGTGGAAGGCAAGCTGCGCGATTTCATTTCCGATTATGGCAACGTTAGCAAAGACAGCGGCAGTACGCCTTTATCCAAAGAGATCAAGTCAACCCTGTGCAATGGCGACGTCACGTTTACATCCTGCTTCATATTCAATGTTGGTCATGGCAACTGCGCAATGTTTCAGCGCTGGAACAAGGAAGGGACTAGCGAGGGGCGCAACGCTGAAGGAGCATGGGATGACGCGATCTTGCTCGATATTGGATATTCTTATGGGCACCGCGTAAGGGCAAACACCAAATCTCGAGCTTACAGCGCCTATATTCAACAGGCAAAATCTTTCAATCCCGATTTGGCCATATTGACCCATTGGCATGCTGACCATGTATTTGGCCACATCTTCCTGGACTCGAAAGTCCTAGAAAAGCCATGGATTGCTCCTCAGATCGAAAATCACCATAACGTCAACATATACGCCCTGTACTTCGCGACGCACTTGACGCTTCTAGGGAGTCTCACACTGATAGATACCACCGATCGAACGATACCTCATATCGAAGTACCGATAGGAATAGACAGCACTCTTGCGATCTGGCAAGGAATAGATAGTGGCGCCAGCGCAAAGCAAGAGCCGAACACCAACCCGATGAACCGCGAAGGCCTCATTTTGGAGACACGGATTAAAGCAAAGTTTGATCAGTTCGAGGATCACCACCATCATTCCGTTGAAAGCCTTTTCTTGGGAGACGCGCCATACTCTTCCCTACCCGTCACCCTAAGAAACGCCCTCGGCAAATGCCGTTATCTCTTGGTTCCTCACCACGGACGCAAAACGAACACTTCCGTATTAACAGGCCATACGCCATCGCCAAAAGCACCAATCGCAATTATTTCTAACTCAAAATATGCAAATAATCAATCAGATATCATCAAAGATGGATTCAGCAAGCATAGGCACAACGGAATCGATGATGAGCATCTAGCAGCCCTAGCAGACAACGGCTACATCATAGCAATGCCCTCATACGCTAGCACGGGAATAAGAATCAGACTGAATCGCAATAGCGTAATTGAGTTTTGTTAGCGGGCAAAAGAAAAACACCTAGCGCTCAGCAAAATGCGGCATATGTTTGTTGCACGACGCTAAAAGCCAGTTGGTGAGCAAGCACAGAAAAAGGAGGTCCCATCATGCTCGAAAAAAGTTACCGCAACAAGTCAATCATCCCACTAGGCTTCTTCGTTGTTCTCGGAGCGACCATGGCTTTCGCCATCTTGCTTCAATCGCCGCCTTTGGCCTTTGCGGATGACCTCTCCGAAGGCGTAACGGACGCAACACAAACCGACGTCCCCGTGGTCGTTCCCTCCCCCGCGCCACCAACCACAGACATCTCCCCGGCACCCGTCGCCCCTGTAGAAAGCGTCGCAGGCGGAGGCGCCGCTACCGGTAGCATAGCAGTAGCTCCGCCCGCCAGCTCCGCTGGCACGGGCAAGTACTATCTTGGCTTGTGGCGCAAATCGGGCAATCGGTGGTGGTTCTCCTATCCCTGCGGATGCTTCGCCAAGGGATGGAAAGAAATTGGCGGCACGTGGTATTTCTTCGACACGCGAGACTGGATGAAGACGGGGTGGCAGAAGATCGGCACACATTGGTACTACCTGGAGAAGTCCGGGGCCATGAAGATCGGCTGGCACAAGTCCGGCGGGTCGTGGTACTACCTGAAGCCGTCTGGCGCCATGGCAGCAAGCACGTGGATCGACGATTATTACGTCGACGCCGGCGGCGCTTGGGTGCCGAACAAGACGAAATAACGAGAGCTGCACAGTCGCTCGACTCAAAATACATATGAGCCCAAGACGCGACCACGCCAAAGCAGACGCAACCACCGCGCTTCATTCGCGCAAAAAACGTGCGCTTGAGCAACTACCAAACGCAATGGGCGCTCTCATATTTCGCTCGCACAAGATAGCAAGGAGAAACATCATGGCCCGCCCCTACAACGACCGCTTCTGGAGCACCTTATTCGCAAGCGCTTTAAAAGTATCCTTCGCCTTTTCCGTGGCAGACAAGCTCCACTTTGCCCGACGGTATTCATGGAGCAGAACGAGTGTTGGCTATTGGATTAACGGGAGGAACCTTCCCAGTCATGAGGCTCTCAGGGATCTCAAAGAGTACTTTTATGGAATCGAAGCGCAACGCGACGAAATTGAAATGCTTAAAAACATAACAAGAATCGCTTTCGAATCCAGAGGCATTGGCTACGTGCACGAACTTCTTTTTTTGAGCCAGTCACATGCTGGTCAGCAAATCTCAAACACGCTTGGCATTTTGTACGATCTCTCGAAAGGAAGGAGGGACATTATCGAATCTCTGAACGCCTCGCCATCCAGCGGAGCGATCAGAGCCGTCGTGTTTGACTTCGATGGGACTCTCACGTCCCGCAGCGAAGCGCCTACCACGTGGGAAAAATTGTGGCAAATTTGCGGATACAGCGTAGAAGAATGCCAGGAACTTCATAGACAATTCGACAGAAAAGAAATCACCCACCAAGAATGGTGCGACATAACTCTGTCTCATTTCTCGTCAGCGAACTCACATAGAGAACAGGTTGAAGAAATAGCTAGACACATCACCCTGCTCGCAGGAACCGAAAGAACTCTGGAGGAACTGGAGGCGCAAGGAGTTACTAGCTACATAGTATCAGGCTCCATAGGCGATGTCGTAAGAGCCGCCCTCGGCCCTCTCTGCAAATACTTCAGAGAGGTCAGAGCAAATGAATTCAAGTACAGCAGAAAGGGTTATCTGATCGATATAGTTGGGACGAAATACGATTTCGAAGGAAAGGCCGCCTTCATCAGTCGCATAGCCAATGATCAGAGAATTTCGCCACGAGATATCCTGTTTGTAGGGAATTCGATCAACGACAGATTCGCCTACCTTTCAGGCGCACAGACACTCTGCCTAAATCCGCGTTTGGTCGACATAGCCGACCCTGCCGTGTGGAACGACTGCATCGAAACCTGCACGGATCTACGCCAAATCCTCCGCTTTGTTAGATAACACTTTACAACACAAACGCATTGAATAAGTTGATATATTACGTCGGTTAATTGGATAGCACTTTACGTATGTTCTGACTACAATAGTAACTGGTCATGCACTCCCATTATCCAGCAACATGAGCGAAAGGAGTAATCATGGGCAAGGTACTCAAGGGCATCAAAACAATCGTAGGCGTAGGGGGCGCCATAGCCAACATGACGACGTCAAACCCAGCCGACATCACTCCCTCCCAATATGCAAAACTGCAGAGCAGCACTGAGATTGCAGAGCGGGCGAGAGCAGACAAACTGGAGGCTCAGCGGAAAAATACTCCGCCTACCGCCAATTAGTTCTCCCCACAGATAATCGCTGCGGCGACAGCCGTCCAGAGAAGGCCGGGGTGAAACACTCCCACCCTAAAAGCATCTTGCTCGATCACAGGAGGTAAACAATGTCCGCACTCCTCCCCTACGACTTGGTTTTCGCCATCTGCATACTGCTACTTCTGCTAATCGGCGTTTTCTCGGCCACTCATATTCAGCTGTTCTCGGGAAAAAGGTACCGCCACCTCGAAGTGCAAGAGAAACAGCTCCTGAGGCTCCCCGGCGTTTGGCTATCTGCGTCAATGTGGCTCCTTTACTTCAACAATACGATGCTTGCCCTTTCGGTCGTGTGCTCCGTTGCAGTTGTTCTTATGGCGTCAAGCGAACTTCCTGGAGATGACCTCCATATCGCTTTATACACCCTTATTGCTCTCGCGTGCTCGCTTTTGGTGAACTTCACCCACGGCGTCGAGAAAAGCCAGGGATACCGTATGGCATTTATGCGAATGAGCCCTCTTTGCGAGTCTTTCATATATCGCTACGGAAGAGAGAGCAGCGGCAAATCGTTCGAGCAGCGAGAGCGGGATGTTAAAGCCCTTATTGATTGCAGGGCCTCTTGCGAGCAATTGATTTTCGAATGCCACGACACCAAAAATCGTCACCACGAGAAAACCGATCCCGATTAATCGCAGGACAGTCGACAGCAATAGCGTTGTCCTAGGCAAGCTATTTGATTCGCCGCCTAAGCACCGAGAGATCGATTGCGTCGCACAACCGTGCCCTGCGGCACAACGAAGTGCGCCCCAGATACCGCTCGCTCGCACGAAGCGCTGCGTCTGCGCCCGAATCCCTTCACTACCAGCAGCTTTGTTCTGTATAATGCGCATCATGAAGTCAAATAGCATTACAAGCCTGTCCAAGCACGCGGATTTTCTGCTTCTCGACGAGATAGCCCTCGTCGTTGCATTTTCATTTGCCTATTTCTTCAAATTTGGCAATTTTGGATTTATTGAATCGCCCTCTTGGCGTGGTCTACTGCTGTGCCTTGCCTTGGGCGACCTGCTGTTCACAATACTCACCAATCCTTACAGCGGCATCTTTCGCCGCCGATACTGGGAGGACGTTCGCATTCAGCTGGTTCTTGCGCTCGAGAGCTTTCTTACAGCCTGCACGCTCTTCTATCTCCTCAAAATGGGTGAAGACTTCTCGCGCGAGATGATTGTCGTCACCTACTCAGTTTACACAAGCCTCGCCCTCCTCCTGAAATATGCGCACAAGCGACGGCTCCTCTCGCGCTGGAACAACCGTCCGCAGGATAGTATAAAGCGCATCGTGCTCGTCTGTTCTTCGGAGAACGCCGAAGAGTCTGAGCAGCGCCTTTACGCCGACGATATGAAAGTTTCTCGCATCGTCGGCTTCTGCTTCACGGACTCTCCCCCAGTCGACATATTCCTCCAAAGGCCTGCCGCACCATGCACAGAGCTGCTGCCCCTCTGCTCGCTTACTAACGCGGACGAGGTAGTCATCCTAGCTCAGCCATCGAGAATGAACTATGAAGTAATCGAAAATCTCATGGCCGAGGGCTATAAAGTACGTATTGGCCTAGCAGAATCCCTAGGTGTTTCAGCTGAGACGCAAGAGATTGGACAGATCGGTATCGTGAAGACGCTTGATCTACAGCGTCATTCCTTTGGTGCCGCGCAAACCATCTATCTTCCAACCAAACGCGCATTCGACCTCTTGCTAGGCATCGCTGGCTGCGCAATCACCTTACCCGTTGCCGCCATCGTGAAAATCTCCTATCTTGTCACCGGCGACACCCATCCTGTCTTCTATAAGCAAACACGCATTGGTCTTCGGGGCAAGCCTTTTCAACTCTGGAAACTGCGCTCCATGGTATGGAACGCAGACGAAATACTCGCAGAGTTGCTTCAAGATCCAAAGAGATACGATGAGTGGCGCAGAAGCCAGAAGCTTGACGACGACCCGCGCATTACCCCTGTGGGTCGATTACTACGACAAACGTCACTCGATGAACTTCCCCAGTTTTTCAACGTAATTATGGGTGATATGTCCATCATCGGTCCACGTCCCCTTGTTCCAGGGGAGCTAGAAGAACATGGTGGTCGACCCCTATATAACAAAGTCAAGCCTGGGCTCACTGGCTGGTGGGCTTGCAATGGGCGCTCGGACATCGAATACGACGAGCGTCTCGACCTGGAGTACTTTTATGTCGCCAATTGTTCTCTCTATTTAGATACCTTATGCATACTTCGAACTGCTCTCGCTGTGTTAAAAAGATCGGGGGCGCAATAAGAACCAAACAATTCGTTAACCAGAACCTGCCGAAGCAGCATATATCGACCCTCTGTCCCCGCTGAACGCAAACCGGTCAGAGATCTGAGTCGACGAAAAATCAAGCAGGCAATTGTTTGCACCTCTACGCAAGAGCATCTACGCAAGAATGACCTTTATTTTCTCTTTTGCTCTTCTCATCGATTCGTCCACATCACGTCGTGTGCCACCGATACATATTATATGCCCAATCCGGTCATTACTTGAGTGCGGAATAGATGCGGCCTCTCCCGGCTTTTTGTACAACTCGAGTTCATAAAACCCCGGAAGACTGTATAAGCTATCATCTATCTGAATCTCAGCAATAATTCCTGCGCTTGAAGTTAAGAACCCTATACTGGCAGCAGTGGTCACGCAGTCCGGAATATCAATCGTGTCCCCCACTGCCAACGCAACAGACAGAGCAACTATATCGACTCCCGTCGAGAGTGGCACAAGCTTTGAAGTGATATAATCGCCTCCGAGACGCGCGGCTATTTCTACAACTTTGGGGCCATCTTTGGTAATCATGATCTCGGTATGTGACGGACCGGAGACAATGCCTATCGCCTCAATCGCCTGGCAGGCCAGGTTTGCAACTGACGCCTGATCCGCCGACGATAAGGCAGATGGTTCACTGTGACCTAATTCGACAAAATAAGGCGGAGGCGTAATCAGCTTATCCGTTATAGCGACAACCACCGTTTGTTTATTTATGGTCAAAGCTTCGACACTGACCTCAAACCCCTCCATTCTTTCCTCAACCATAACGATGCCTTTTTTTGAGACCTCCAAAGTAGCCTCATACAATGCCGATATTTGCACATTCGACAGCGTCCCTTCAACAAGCATGACGCCACGGCTAGCTGCGCTATCAGCAGGCTTGACAACACAGTTGAATTGATAGAACTCCAAAGCCGTCTCGAATTCTGCTAAGGTGCAGCAGATCTTATATCCCGGAATAGCAATACCGCTCGAATCCAAACGTTCGCGCATAACATCTTTTTGCGTAGCGGCAATCGCGTTCTGATAGGAAATACCCGTTGGGAGCCCAAGACGCTCCGATACGTAGGCGGCAACTCTTACGGGGGCATCACTGGTTGAGGTAATGATATAGTCAACCGATTTATTCGCAGCTATTCCATATATAGCCTCCTGATCCAACGTACTAATCACCGCATACTCATCGCTCAGCTCAAATCCTGGCGCATTTTCGTCATAGTCCGCGCAAATCACATAATGTCCAGCTCGCTTTAGCGCATCTATGGCCGGAACCTGCAAAGGACCACCCCCAAGCATTAAAACCTTTTTCAAATTAGCCATCCTTCATCCCACAACGATTAAACCAGATACAGCTTCCGCAATGCGCAAAGCTCCTTTGCCGTCGGATATTCTGTGCAGCTTCTCGCCATAGCATCGCCTCATATCCAAGCTCTTCGCTAATTGGCGCAAAGCTAAAACAGCCGATTCAGCGCATGCGTTAGGGTCTACAAACGATTCCCCAGCATACATTATGGAACCACTCTCTCTTAATCCCTTAGCACTTGGCACCTGCTCCTCAACGAGGCAGAATCCAATAGTTGGCACGGAACATGCACCCAATTCATACACTGTAGTGCCGCAGGCGGATATAGACACATCTGAGTTCAACATAAGATCAGCCATGTCAGACACATTAGACAGGAGATCAATAGATAGCTCGCCCCCAGAAAGCAACTCGCATTCAGCTTGTTCTTGCGAAAAGTACCTACCACACACAACTGAATAATGCAGACTAGACAACTCTGGACACATCCGAATGAAAGAGAACAGGCTCGCAAGGAATCGACCATCACCTGTATTACCCGACGTGATCAGAACACTTTCAGCATTCTCTCTGAAGGATCGCTTCACATTGGCGAACTGCTTCCGCAACGGAGCATATTGCGGGCCAAGAAGCGAAGTGGTCTCATTTCCATAATACTGTGCATAAAAATCTTGATCTATTGCAGTGCTATAGTTAACTATAAGCGTCAAGCTATCCGAAATGAGTGCCTTACTTCCTAGATAGCCAACAGGACAATACGCCGAAATCCGCGATACATACTCATTAGTGATTGAGTATGTATCTATAAGCACAAAAGAATAGTCATCACTTTCGAGCAATCGCTCTATTAGCGGGAAGTCACACGCGAGATTGCTCCAATCGGATCCCAAATTCACGCAATCATATCCCCGAGCCCGAATCACTTCATTCATGTCGGTCGAAGATACAGCGAAAACGCTAACGATATCAAAACTGCGAAGGGCATCTGCGATGGAGAGGCATCTCATCACATGCCCACTCGAAACCACCTCGTTGCTATCCGTTCTTATTAAGACCTTCCTCTTAAACTTGGAACAGAGGACCATAGACTCCGCGATCCTCCTCCCTTTTCCAGTCCAACATAAGATCCCTGAAACATGCAAAAGCTGGGGCATAGCCAAAATCGCGCATAGCCTTGCTGATATCCATGGAATAGGAAACAATGCTATTGCTTTTGGTCTCGTCCAGCTCTACTTCAGAAACGATTCCACCTGAGCTAAACACATCAGCAATTGCCTTTGCCTGCTCATAAAGTGGCGTGGGAACACCGGATCCAATATTGTATAGACCTGCCGCTTTCTCAGACATCGCCGCCTTTACAAAAGCCTGGGCAACATCCTTAACATAGACAATATCACGACAATCCGATCCATCCCCATAAACAGTGATCCTCTCCCCTGTTTTTGCCAAATCAATAAAATGACCAATACCCGATCGCTTCGCAATCCCATTCACATTCAAAGAAAGATGAGGACCAACGCCATAAACAGGTGGTAATCGAAATATTATATTTTTCATATGATGCTGATTATTGTAATAGAGAAGCAAATCACAAGCCGCGTTCTTTGATATCACATAAGCTGCATGGTCTCCGTATAGACAAAAATCTCGACCCATAGCCTCTGTTATTGGATGCTCAATCGACCACGCATTTTGGACATCCGCATATGACACTGTCGAGATAATGCGATCTATGCCGCAGTCGGAAGCCCATTCCAAGAGGTATGCGACGCTTAAAGCATTCTCCTTAATGTACATCGCCGCATCATCATCGCCCACTATCAAGTGCGATTCGGAACTAGCCGGCAACCGTCCGGCCAAATGCGCAACGACATCAATATCTTTCGGCAGAGCGGTTACAGCGCGCTCATTCGAAAGATCAAAATCCACATACCCAATATGGCGCTTCTCGTAATGCTCTTTGAGCCGCCCATTCCTCCCCGTCACAACAACCTCGTAGCCTGCTTCCAAAAAAGCGTCCACAACATACACGCCTATGAAACTCGAGGCTCCAATCACCAAACATTTTGCCATCGCTTTTCCTCACTTTGCGTCAACGCTATCCATAGTCAAACCGTCGAAAACCCTAGCCACCCTCACCGCAAACGGTTGCGCGATCAATTCAGAAAGCCAAATGCGAAAAGCCTTCGTTAATTCACATCTTGCCAACTCAGTGGAGTACCAAATGCGAGATTTCTTTTAGCCTTTCTCCCAATCACCTCATTGAAGTACTTCGGAGAAAGACCATGAGCTGGTCTAATACTTCGTATATTGTCCGGAGTCAGTATTTCGCCTTCTGCAATGTCCGCGACCACGTAGAGCGATCTACGCCCATCGAGCCCCTTTACCTCTTTTTCAGTCAGCTCATAGCTAACATGCCCGATGGCCTTCTTGGCATTCTCAACTTGCTCCACCATATCCGTGAACTCCTGCTTACTCATTGAAAAAGCGGAATCTACAGTTCGATCATCGCGGGTTATGCAGAAATGCTTTTCAATCACTTCCGCCCCAAGGGCAACAGCCGCAACGTCAACCGCGTAACCCATGGAATGGTCGGACAAGCCGATCGTGTAGGGAAAACGCTCCTTCATATCACAGATTGTTTTTATATTCATATCGGAGTATATGGCGGGGTATTCGCTCGTGCACTTAAGCAATACAATGTCATCATTCCCGACGGATAGGCACGCTCCCACAGCATCCTCGATTTCCCGCAAGCTCGCCATTCCGCAGGACATGATCATCGTTTTCTGCTTTGAAGCTGCATATTTTATTAGAGGGGTATCAACAAGCTCTGGAGAAGCTATCTTATACGCCTCCACCCCCAAATCCTCCAGGTAATCAACTGATGAAAAATCAAATACGGATGAAAGAAAATCCATTCCGAACTTTTCGCATTCTTCCTTTATCAATAGTTGCCATTCCCAAGGAGTATGAGCTTCTTCGTACAGATCATGCAGCGTCCTGCCTTCCCAAAGACCGCCTTTGACAGTCTGAAAGTCTTCGGCGTCGCAATTAATCGTAATAGTATCAGCGGTATACGTCTGAGTCTTCAAGCAGTGCGCACCCGCCTCTGCGGCTGCCCTCACGATCTCGAGCGCTTTCCCCAAACTACCGCCATGATTACCCGACATTTCTGCAATAAAATAAACTTCGCCATTATCGATCGTCTTGCGCAACTTCAACTAAATCTCCCCCTCTTGCATAAGACGGAATTTGAATTCAGCCAACTTCCAATCCTCGATTGTGTCAATATCTTGAGCGCGCATCGGGTCTATATATAGTGATCTACAACCCCGCATAAGAAAAGAGCCCTTGGAAAGATATAGTTCAGTTTTTGCCATGTAAAATCGACCGCAGTCATGCACCATAGGAGCCAAATCTTGGCTTCTGGTGGCGGCGTATTCCGGATGGGAATAGCGCACACCGCCATCTGGCAAAAGATCAAATCCGCGCTGAGGAGGATAATCGAAACTCGTAACCGGAATAACGGAAGACGCACCCTGTTCAATCATGCGCCAGGCTTCGATAAGCTCTTGAGCGCAAATGAAAGGAGCTGTGGGATAAATGCAGCATATCTCGTCAAATGTCACTCCTAGCGTTTTGTAGCTGGCAAGGACCTCGCGCAGAACGGCAGTCGTTGTGGCGAAATCGTCGCTCGTCGCGTCGCTTCGCATAAAGGGCACCGATGCGCCATAACGACGAGCAACATCAGCTATCTCCTCATCATCGGTCGATACCATAATTTCATCAAACACGCTCGAACGCAGGGCCGCATTAATCGAATAGGCAATTATCGGTTTGCCGCAAAAGTCTTTTATGTTCTTTCGAGGAATGCGCTTCGAACCACCTCGAGCTGTGATAATTGCAACATTACTCATAATCGAATACCTTTTCAGCGTACTCTCTCACTTGATCCAATCGACCAGTCTTTATAGTAAGATGAGGACTCTCGCCAAAGACAAAGCTTCCACTCGGAATATCCGTATCTTTAATATAGCAATTCGCAGCTACGATGACGTTGTCTCCGATCTGGCTGCTTCCGATCACTTTACTGTTCGACAGCATAAAGACCGATTCGCCGAATACGGGGTATACACCGTTGTTGTTGCCAACAGTACAACCTTGAGAGAATGTGAAGTAGTTGGAATAAAGCGCACGACCCATTATTGCGCCCAAAGGATGATCGAACATGAACACATCCGGTAGTTCAACCTGGTAAAACAAATCAGCAGAAGCCATCACTTTTAACAAGCCATATAATTTGTCACATACGGAGACGCTCTCCCCTGACAGGTAAACACTGCGAGAAAGCTCGTATAGGAAACGTGCCCATTGACACCCGTGAAGCGGGTCGAACCTAACAATCGACTCATCGTGATAATACTTGTTTTTTGTTCTCGAGAACGAGAATTCGAGTTTCGATAGCGCACTTTCAATATGCGAATCAATAAGCGCTCTTTCTTCCTCCCCCAATAGGAAAAAAGATTCAAGCTGCTTATAGAGCATCTTGCGCAAATCGTTTGGAGTTGTGGCGGATACCAGCATCTCTTCGCCTATTCTTTTGCCCTACAGACATCTATTACTTTCCGAACCGCTTTTACCACATCATTTGCATCATCATTGCCCATGCAACAGTGCAACGGCAGAGTAATTGCTTCTTCGTAATAAGCGTTGGCTTCTGGACAGCAATCGTTTTCGTAGCCCGCATGGACATAGTAAGGCAGCCGGTATACAGGGAGATAATGCACATTTACGCCTATACCCTCGGCTTTTAGCGCATCAAAAATAAAGCGACGCGAAACGCCCAGAGTTTTCGTATCGAATCGGAGGCAGTACAAATGCCGCACAGTCTCTTCCGAATGCTCGTCAACCTGGTAGGTTACTTCGGGAATCCTAGAGAAATGCTCATTATAGTACTTGACCAACTGACGACGCTTCTCGCCAAACTCATTAAGTCTCTTGAGCTGCGATACCCCCAGTGCTGCCTCGATATCGCTAATGCGGTAATTGTAGCCAAGTTCGAGTTGCTCATAATACCAACTGCCCTCATCGGGATGTTCCATGAGTTCTTTTTTTCGTGTGATGCCATGCTTAGAAAACAATTCTATACGTTGAGCGAGCTCGGGGTCGCTCGTTGCCACGGCACCACCCTCGCCCGTAGTCACTGTCTTCACCGGATGAAAGCTAAAAGTGGTTATGTCGGCGATACTGCCCACTGGTCTACCATCAAGCTTACTGCCAAGCGAATGTGCGGCATCTTCCACTAGAGCCAGATCATATCTGTCACAGATGCGACGGATGGAATCCAAGTCTACCGGCACTCCCCCGAAGTCAACAGCGACAATCGCTTTAGTACGAGGAGTTATCTTCTCTTCGATGGAAATCGGAGAGATATTCCAGGTTTCGGGGTCGATATCGGCAAAAACAGGAGTGGCGCCACAATAGAGTACACAATTAGCAGACGCTGCAAACGTTATGGGGCTCACGATGACCTCATCGCCTGGGCCAATCCCAAGTGCCAACATGGCAACATGCAAAGCCGCAGTACCGTTGGCCACAGCACTCACGTAGCGTGCGCCCGTAACTTCTCGTAACGAATACTCAAATGCTGTCGTGGCGGGGCCACAAGTAAGATAGTCGCCTCTCAGAACATCTACGACAGACCGTATATCATCTTCACTAATCTTCTGATGACCGTAGCCCAGCAGTGCGGATCGAACCGGGCGTCCTCCATGCATCGCAAGATCTTCCATAAAGGCCCCTAATACTTAATCGTCATCTCAGAGATCAACTTGCGAAGCTCGTTCACACCAAGCCATTCGGTATTTAAACCAGAATCATACACGAAGCCTGGCTCAACTTTTTTACCGCCAGGGATAACAACCTTATCCAGGTCGCACCATTCCATATGGGGGTAAATGATGAAGTTCTTTTCGTATTCAAATGTGGTCAAACTGTCTGCAGCTGGAACCATACATTCATGAAGCTTTTCTCCCTCTCGAATGCCTATCTCGACCTGTTTGAGATCTGGCCCCATGGCAGTGGCAAGATCAGTCACTCGGAAGCTTGGGATTTTAGAGATAAACGTCTCGCCGCCCTTAGCCTCGTGAAGCGCCTTGACAACGAGCCGTATACCCTCTTCTAAAGAAATCCAAAAGCGAGTCATTTGAAAATCCGTAATGGGAAGTTCTTCCGCGCCGTCCCTTATCAACCGGTCAAAGAAAGGAATAACTGAGCCACGCGATCCTGCGACATTGCCATATCTCACAACCGAAAAAGTAGTACCGGATTCCCCACGATAAGCATTAGCGGCAACAAATAGCTTATCAGACACGAGCTTTGTTCCACCGTACAAATTAACTGGATTTACCGCTTTGTCAGTGGATAGTGCGACGACCTTCTCTACATCCGAATCGAGCGCCGCATTCACAAGATTCATTGCACCATCAATATTAGTCTTGACAGCCTCCATCGGATTGTACTCACAAGCAGGCACTTGTTTCAAAGCCGCTGCGTGAATAACGTAATCAACCCCGTTAAGTGCCCGACGCAAACGAGACTCATCTCGAACGTCACCGATAAAAAATCGCAGTTTTTCGTCATAGCCCCTAAATGCATTTCTCATTACAAATTGCTTGTATTCATCACGCGAATAGATAATGATTTTTTTCGGATTATAGTTATCTAGCACATACTGAGTAAATGCGTTGCCAAAAGAACCGGTTCCACCCGTTACTAAAATAGTTTTTCCATCCAGCATTTGGATCCTTCCTGTAAGTTTTATCGAGATCAGTATAAACCCATCGTCCCGCAAAGACTCGCGCTTTGAGAGTTTTCCAAGAAAGCGCTTATCTCACCATTCGCCATTAATTATTGGTGCAAATGAACGTCTCCCCCGACGACCTGCAACGACCGGCTCGTGATTAGCGGATGAAGCCGCTGCATTATTCCAAGTTTCTCCTTACCACCTCAAGCCAATAACGTCTCATGACTTTATGAGCATCATCAAGCACTTTCTTGCTGTTTGCCTGTGTGGTCTCCATATTATCTCCAACAACGTCCCTCATCTCTCTGAATAAACTTGACTCAAGCGCATTACCCATGAAGCCATAGAGATCGTAAGGCGCTTCAATGCCAGGAATCACTCGCTCACGACGCCGAAAGACTCCGAGCTTAGGATCTATTTCAGAAGAGAGTTCTTTTATATAGCGATAAACAAATCTTTTGGGATGCACTACATCTTTATAATTCAATTGACAAGAATTAAACCATTCTACTAAACTCATAGTAGAAAACGGGAAAGCAACATCAGCGTTGCTCAATCGCGCCGAGGAGCAGATGATCTGGGAATCTCCTCCTCTAATGTAGGCCAACTTGTCTTTGAACAAGTTCTCTTTAAGCTCGGATGCAGAGATTGGCGAAGCGAGCTCCGAGTATTCTACGCCATCGTCGCGCAGAACGACATAATCATCGCAACTTCGAAAACGATGCTGATATTCCATGACATTTCGAGGCAAAGTCATAGCATGGTCACCATATCCAATTTTGAATATCTCGGCAGCAAGCAAAGCAAGCCAGCCCATCACCTTCGAACCGCGCTCTTTCACATCTGGTAATGTGCTCATGTATTCACGTGAGAGATAAAATCTTTTCAACAACTGAGCTAAGCCATGTTTATCAAGAGAGAAGCGTCCGCTAGGCCCTAGGGAATACAATCCATCCATATTCTGCCCAGTCCAAATCACGGCATCGTCACGTACGAATTCAGCAATCGGAATCCGAAACCCCGCAGACAAATGCGAGCCGCAGGGACTTTGCGCAACCATCTCCCTCATAAACGATTCTGAAAGCAAGTCAAGATTAACTTGCGAAACATTATGCTTAATGCCACATCGCTCACACAGCATACCTGCTAAATAGACATCTGAAGCATTATCGGAAAATGTTCCTGGAACATAAAGCGATGAAAGTGCTTCAAAGTGCACTTTTCGAGTAAGAAGAAGCAAGAAAATAAGACGCGAATCCGCTCCGCCACTCAAAAGTAAGTAATGTTTAGCATCGCCAAATCGTTCCAGATAATTATCAACTCCCATGTTGAGCCGCCTCTTGAAATCTCTATAGCAGCTTTCTTCGCTATCCCATTCAATGTGTCCATAAGACAAATCAAGGCGTGTCAACTTACCAATCGATCCGACAGAATAAAAGCTACTTCCACCGAATTGCCTTATTTGTTCGCAAGGGGTACAAAGGGGGTCGCAATAACCCTTAGCTAGCAGATACTGCGACTGCTCAATATCAAGATTTTTACAACCTCCCTCATGTGCTAGCATAAACATATCATGAGAGAATAACACCGTACCCTGCGACAGAGTCCAGTACAGGGGATAATCAAAGAACGGGGGGAACCCGAATCCCGTGATCTTCCCGAATGAATCTAGATAAAGAATCGGCACATCATAAGCCTCGAGATCCATTCTGACTCGATCTAGGCTAGGCGCTTTTTCCACTATCAAGCTTTTATAGTTACCACCAAACAACATGTTGCTACTATTCCACGGTTGATTAAGGGAGAAAATGCCGTCCATAAATGTCTCCTAATCGATATCAGAAAGAGCTATTCGAACTCCGCACAACTTCATAGCAGCGATGTAGAAAATATAAGCTAGGCAACTCGCACCCAATGCCGGGAGATGGTTAGATTCCGGAATCACCATTAAAAAACATTCCAGCAGGACAAATAAGATGCAGAGAGGAATCGCATCTCTCCATGATGCTAAGCTGCTGATAATCTTTTTAATATATTTTCCATTATTGTCTTTTCCTATATAGACGATATAGCTAACGAGCATGATAATTTGCGCAATTGTAAACGAAAACGAAATACCGAAAACACCGAGACACCGCGAGAGAGGATAAATCAGCGATAGCGAGATTATATAGCTAATTGCACAAGTAATATTCACTACCTTATACTTTTCTATGCTGACAAAGAAGCGCGTGAACAAATCGCAGAAAACATAGGGCCATATGCACAACAGATAACCCCTTAAAGCCAAGTTTACAACATGCGTATCGTAAGCAGTAAATTCACCCCGTTGAAAAACAAGCGCAATCAATGGCTCACCGAAAAAGCACATGATTAAGACAGCTGGCGCAATTAGCAGAAACTGCACACGGCCGCCAAGCATTAACAGCCTCGACGTCTCACGGAGCTCTCCCTTCACGGCCAATGCGGAGAATTTTGTAAACAGAATCGTATTCAGACTCATCGTCACGCAGGCGCACATCATCTGTACAAGTTTATATGCATAATCAAGAGAAGAGGTCACACCGTCGCCTAGGCTCGTGGCGACCGCCCTTCCAGCCATAGTTTGAATTTCGAAGAAAAGCATCGAAGCCATAAAGGGCATGGACGCGATTAGCAAATACCGCATCGCCTTTACCTCGAATAGCTTTCTAATTCTCGGACGGTATCCCACCCGCAGGACAGGAACCAGGAGCACTAGAGGCTGAACGCCAAGCCCTACAACAGTAAAAAAAGTATAGTCATAAATCGATGGTGAAGGCATAAGCAGCAAAAGTGCCACCACCGTACAGTTTCCCAGAAATAATGAAAGAGACGAGGCAATGAAAATGCTTCTTGATTGCAGATAGTAACTGAACATTGTTGAAGCCATAACAAAATTAATCTTAAAAAAGCCTATTCTCAGCAAATTGCCTGCGAGCACCTGCGCGTCATCTGATAGGCTTGGGCCGAGAAATGAACAAATATTCTCAGAAAACAGAGTTAGTGCAATCGCAACAACAAGAGACACCAACATATATATGCAAAATAGAGACGTAAACACTTGATCGCGACGTTCGGGAGACTGCTTCTCGCTTCGCAACAACAGCGGCACAAGGGAGAGACAAGTCGCCCCAATGATTGCTGTCATTAGCGTTATGCCGCTCTGCGATATATTAAAAGCATCCGTATACGCATTCATGCCAATCTCGCTGGCCAAAAGTACTTCACGCAGCATTCCCATTATTCGAGATGCTACAGTGAAAAGAAGTAGAGCCAGAGAGGTTCCCGCAATACCTTTACCGATCACAGCTATTCCTTAGGCCCGAAGATCCAGTTTTCCAATTACGCACCAAACCAAAATAGATCATGAGCCAAAATAGAATGAAGTCAGCAGAGCCAACCTGAAAGAAATAGTAAACTGGAGCGCAAGCAACCATAGCGCAAACAAGTGGATAGACAATTCTGCAATATGCATTTTCTATTCTGCACTGCTCTATCTTGGACGCAATATGTCCGACGCAAAAAGCCAGAATTGGAGTTGCGAGAACACCCCAATCAACAATAAACCCATAGACGAAACCTGAGTAGAACCCAGAAAATGCATCTTGGAATATACGATCAAGACTTGGAACAAACGGAAGAAGATAACCTGCAATTCGAAATGTATATGCACCAAAATACGCATTCTCAGGCAGATGCGCATCGAATAGTTCGCTGAATACAGCTGGAGATTGGGCTATATAATTTGCAGCCTTGTACAGGGGCGCCAGGGCTCCAGAAGACATCGTAAGAAGATGCTCATACAGCGGTCTCAGCTCCATATCGCCAGGAAAAAACAGATACATGTCTTGCGCACTCAATAATCCCCTATTTTTAAACAACTGGAAGAACACCCACGCGACAAGCCCAAAACCAACAAATACTAAGACCAGTTTTATCGTTGTCCCAAATCTCAATACGCCAGCTCTTGAAGCTTTTAGCATAGATCTGGGCTTTTCACAGGCTCGAAAACCAAGACAGCTATCACGTTTTTTAAGAACCAGATAGAATAGGTAAATCAGCAATAGCAAAAAGATTCTCCAACGAGCCCCCAAAACCAGCGTCACAAGTCCGGGAAGCATCAAGCCCAGGAAAGACATGATTTGCACGAGGCGCGAACGAAGAAAGCCAGCCTGACTCGCAACAAGAAAAGCCGCTGGCCCGATAAACATCCCTATTTCACAGAATTTGCTAAATGGTGAGCGCACTTCGCTAAATCTACTTCTGTAATCCCCAGCTTGAATTATTGATTCAAAACCAACGATGCTAATCAGCTCAAAACAATACAGAAGGCAGCAAACGATAGAGACAGTTAAGCCAACCACGAGAGTTTTTTTTGCGAACTGCGACAGCCGCAGCTCTTCCACGAGAGTCTTCTCGACTACACCCCCATTCTTCAGTTTTCTTCGATTCGGGAGCAAATGCCAACCCGATGAAGCCAGTCCGATCATGAACAAGAGATTGACTTCAAGATAATATGCAAGTCCTATCCAGCTATAGACATGATAACGATAAGGCCCCAGGATGAAAGTCGCGAACACAAATGCCGATGTACAAAAAAACAGGCGAGCTAAATAGCTAGCACTCTTATTACTTGTAACGACACCCGCCAAATCCATTCGATCCGTGTCATAGCCCATGAGAATCCCTGAAAGCAAGGAAGTTCTGGGCCAATTCCTCTATTGAGCATGCTTCCTGACCGCGCCCGCTAAAATAATCCCCGATGCAGTAATCGCCCAGCAGATCGCCCACAAAACGCCTCGAATCGTACTCAACAAGTGGATTTGTGAGCACTTCTCTAGTCACACTACCTGATCGTACTATATTAGGATGAAGATCGCTGTAGTAATTGTCGGAAAGAGATATCACTCTCTTTCCCCTCAGCAAAGCCTCAACGCCCACAGTCCCTGTGTCAACTAAGACGTTATCGACCATGTTCAGAAGTTCGTTGCTGCGATCCATTGGATGGACTAGAGCTACATTCGTTCTCTTCTTTAATTCATCATAAAACCCTAGAAGGCGCTTTCCATACATAGCAGGATGTTCTTTGACCAGAAAAGTAACCGAAGGATCTGAGCCTTCCACAATGCTCAGCACATAATTCAAATAGCCTTTTTGAACCACCTCATCGCACCAGTAACTTGTTGACGCCTCTGGCGTGAAATGAAGGGGCATATATACCGTATTCTCTTTGTCGATAACCAAATCTGCCGAATGCACAAATATATCATCGAGAGACCGATTGTAGTATTCCCTAAAAGAGTGGCCTTTGACTAGATAGCTGTTGTACTGGTGATTGTCCGGATCTCTGTCCAATAATTTTTTAATTGGATAATATACCCGTTCTACTAGCATACGCCTGTAGTAATATTTCTTAATATTTTTATGATTTGTGCGCACGTTCAAACATTCGGAAGCAGGTAAGTAATCGTCCCTAGTCAGTTCGCTAATGACTCGGTCAATTTCTTCATTACCAACAACGCGCCCGATTGGCTGACGCTCACCTCGCTCAGTAAACCAGACATAATTCTCAAGAAAAGAACCGCACGGAGCCATTATTGGAACACCATTTTCCTGCGCCATACGAAACAGGACATCTTCGCCGTAACGATCCAACGCAACAGAGACAACAAGGTCAAACCCTTCATGAGCAAACAGTTTTTCAAGACCATTCCAATAACGCTTTACTATACGCATTGCGCGTTGTTCGCTCATCTGATTGAGGGATCTATCCCTGGAAACTATATCATGGAGGGAGGCATCATCTAATCCACAGTCACCGTCATACGAATCGTCGTATAAGTATGAACCAATCCATACGTCCGATCTTCCGCGATATTCCGAGATACCCACAACTCTATCTCCTGGAAAAGCATGAGCGAGCGCTCCACGGAAGAGGTTGCTAGAATAATTATTCTCAAATAGCAAGATCTTCATAGACGTTCCTAAGCTTTCTTTTGCACATCGCCATGCAGTGGCTTTACCCATCGATTACTCATATAGTCCCATTCCTTTATTATTCTCGCAGGAACACCCGCAAGAATATAGGGGCCGCCACTAAAACTACCAGCAACGACCGCATTTGCGCCAACAACGCACCCGTCTGGAATCGCAGCTCCCGGCAATACACAGACTCCTTCACCTATCCATACTTTGTCCCCAATCACTACTGGCGCTGTGATTAGACTTCGACGATCCGGAGGGATCGAGGGATCTGAAGTTGAGTCAGAAAATCCTCCATGGCTGGTGTCAGAAATGAAAATATTCGAGGCCATAAGCACATCGCTCCCAATTGAAACACTCTCATGAGCAACAATGTGAACTCGATCATTTAATTTAACATTTTGACCAATCTCCAGCGTAATGCCCTTCCCACCTAAATCGAAGCGACAGAAATATCCCATAGTGAGACCACTCCCGTAGTCAAAATGCTCTTTCCCTCTAAGAAGAAAGGGGAACCTAATCAGCCGTGCTTTTGGGAAGAAAACTTTGGTTCGGAGAAGAAAAATGACGTTCTTCAACGCCTCACCTATAGTGTATTGCATAAACACGCGTGGCCTCTCCTATCGCCTCATCATCATCGTTTTACAAGGAACAATAATTAAACCTACTACTTTTCTTGATAAATCTAATCGTTATATAAATTTGAATTATCTTGTCAATTACCGCGAGCAAAAGCTACTCCCGCAACCTTTGCATTCGCAAGCCTGAGCTCTTTGAGCGTAGCGCCCAAAACAGGCATGCTGTCGCACCATGCCTCTGCGTAAATAATTGTCGCATTAGCCCTATTTGCAATGCGCACCGAGTCTACGCTCTCGTTCAGCGGTTGACAAGCAAGCACCTGCGCACCCGCTTTCTCTTCGGCGATACACCGCAAGTCCGACACCAATTGCAAATCATCAGAATTTCCAGTCAATGGAAGGACAGCCAATACAGAAGGCTTCTCTCCTGATAACAGCTCGACATTTACCCACAGTCTTTCAGCAAAACCGGAAGACGCTGAATCTGCCAAAACACGGATATCAAATGCCGATTCGACCTGCTTTATCGACCGAATTGGATCACGCACGGCCATCACGCAAGCAATGGACGCCCCCGCAACTAAGATTCCCGCCAAAAGAAAGACAAGAATTACATGGAGAGGCCTAGTGCCAGTCGGAGCCGGCTCCGAGGCCTCGTCAATAATAAAGTTGCAATATGAATAATCCCTATTATCAGACAAGATGCTTAGTGCGTCACCCAATGCGACATCTTGCGTTTCGAAAATCTCCAACAATGCCTTTGCCTTTTCTTTGCTTTCATCGCGATATAACGTATTTAGATCAGCAAACAGCTCTGCAGCTTTATCGGCAATACCCCTTGCAACCTCATTCGCAACTATAACGCATTCTCCCCCTTCTTCTCCCTCGGCTGTAATAGTGAAAACACATGGCGCGGTAGATGGAGAAGGAGCCGCAATTTGAACCTTTATATCATCCGAATAATCGTCTATCACCTCATTTGAAATTGGGACAATCATAGATATAAGCGTATTCGCAGAAACAACGCCGGACGGATCACAAGCGGACACAGTAGCTGCCGCTTTATAACTAGGCTTTACAGGCAAAACGCAAACCACTCCAACAAGCAGGAAGACGACAAGAATGAGCGAAATAGCCTTCCGATAATGCTTAACTATAGACATAAAGTCCAAAAATGACAATTGGAACCTCCAGCGCGCAAAGTGTCTCTATCGTGTTTTCCTATTTTAGACCAAGTATTAGACATCGTATTGGCAGCTCGCGAAAAAGGACACTTAAAGTGCCTCTAGAAAAGGCGATTGCTTCAATCTACGTAATTCCATGACGCCACACGTTATTCGCGGATATCGTCACTCCCAACTATAGCCCGTAAAGAAATCGCCGCCATCAAGCAGTGTTGATGCAAAACGCCTCAAACTATATTGATCGTAGACTTCATCTCCCAAATTCACGTATGGCTCTTCAAAAAACTCCTTATTGGGCGATGACTGACCGTCCCAGACGAATACATTATCTGGATTGTAGAAGTCATATCGTTTTATATCAGCATTTGTAGTTATTATTTTCCTTTTCGCTCCTAAAGCCTCAATCGTTCTAGCGGTTAGACCTAATTGATTCTCCTGCGGGGAATCAATTATCGCAACCGATCGCGTATATCTTTCTTTTAAGACACCTCCGGGAAGAGGCACATACTCGAATTTTACATTTCGATATGGAGCCATTCCGATTCGGAGAAAAGCACCCAGCAGTCGAGAGGGCATATAAAAGAATCTTGACACGCGGCAACCCTCATATGAGATCCTGTCGCACATTGTCTTTATTCGATAGAATTTCTTCCGCTGGTGAACACTCCCAACGAAACACGCCTCATAGCATACTGCTATTTCGCTCAAAGGAGGAATTGTGCGTAAGTCTTCAGAATAAAACAACGGACGGAGCATGAATCCGTAACGACGACAATCGGAGGGATCGAAAGAGTATACTCGATCAAACAACCCGATGGATTGCCGGAGTCGGCCGCAATTGGAAATCGAATCCCATAAATATGCCACCCATTCCGCACTAGTTACCGATTTAAAGAGCTTAACCTGACTTGGTGAAAAGCAAAACGACATGCCACCTAAATAGATTACTTTGTCAAATTCACCGCATTTTAGTATCTTCGTAAGTTGCTTTGCGTATTGAGATATAAATACGTTCAGCGCAGAACCACCAGAACGCGACAACGATTTAAAAAAAACACCTTCACTTGGCCTGTCATTCATCTCCACAACGTCAAATCCGCGATTACGGCATTCTTCTGCTACTTTTCCACGGTAACCGAAAAAAGTGGGGCCAAGCAATAGCATTCGCTGCACTAACTTTCCTCCGCATCTTAAATAATCTTTCAACTATCTAGCAGTAAATAATGGAAACGATCAATATGATGAATAGCTTGAAGAAAACACTGACCTATCTTGCACGATTTATTCTACACCAATAGATAAACTACATTGGGGACGGATAACAACAAGGGATCCACACGGCAACTCTAGATCACTGTTGGAGCCAAGCCAAATTAGCCGTGTTGCTAATTTGGCTTGGCTCCAACAGTGATAGCGTCACAAGCCTAAAAGGCCGCGAATTCTCACCGAACCAGGTTTTTCTGTCTACATGCTGCCGACGCGCACACTACATGCACCCAAATAGGCAAAACTCGCTCTCGCATGTTATGCAGACAGTCCAATGTCAACGAGAATCCCCACATTATGTACTTTCGATAATTCATTTATTTTCTTCCAATCCGAGGCCGGCTATTGTCGTATTTTGCTATAGGGCCTGACGTTAACGCCGATGATCTTCTTTGCGGTTCGTAAGGATATGCTTTTTGAACGCTTTCAGTCCTTGCGGACGCCTGAAGCTGACGTGGCGCAGGGACATCTAGTTTTGTCTTCAATCCAGGATTCACCATATTATTGCCGGGAAAACTCCATCCAGCGGCAATTCCTAAAAATAGAAAGAGAGCAAAGCAGGTGATATGCTCGACCAAGCCCATAAGCAGAAAAATGCCCAAATACAACGACAAAGTCCCAGACGAAACAGAGTTCCTCCCCGAGTACAAATTCAATGCGGCAAAAACAAACATGGCAGCCACGATACAGGTGGCGACAAAGCCGCCCCAAACCATGATGTCAAGAATTGCGTTATGCGCTGTATAAAAAACACCCATTCCTTCAGGAGAGATCACCGGTACGCTAACCCCGCTGTATCCAAAAAGAAAATGATCGAGGTCGATACGCTCAAGCGAAGCATCCCAGATGTAAGTCCTTCCAGTAAAGGTTGGATCCTTGCCGAGCAAATCAAACACAATAGATAAAACATTCTGCAATCTGAACAAAACGAAGGCTACGAATAGTATGAGAAATCCGAGGATATAAGTAACTGCGCTAAGCTTCTTCCGTATGCGCCCATTAAACAGAAGCGGGTAGATGGCGCACCCAAGCACTAACGCTAGAAGCGAGGTAGCAGAATAGCACAGTAGGGACTGAGCAAGGCTGCATAAAAGAATCGATATTGATAGAGCGGAGACACGACGACCGTGCACCTGATCTAGAAGCAAAGAGGCAAAGAGAGCTGGCAGGTAAAACCTGCAAAAACCATTCCTGTATCCAAGAAACGTATTGCTAGCATCAGGGTGAATTAGGGGGATTCCGGTGGGAACCAAAATGATAACAACAAGATTGGCGAAGACGTAAAACCCGCAAAGAAGAAGCACAGACCACAAGAGCTCTCGGGCGTAATTAGGCGTTAATGCCCTCGCAAGCAGCAAGGCAGCCGCAAAAGGCCAATAATATGTAATACAACCGAAGAGATCTCCTCCATTAAAAAGAGAGGAGAAAGCCATTGATGTAGCATAGAGAAGCGCCAACAAACCTACAGGATCCCATTTTATGAGCTTCCTATATATGCACACCGAAGCAATAATTGCATACATCAACCCTAGATTATAGAAGGGCAAAAGGGAGCTTTCTGTAATAGCTGCGGGAGGCAAGAGGAAGAAGATGAGGAGGACTATACCTCCGACAGTAACCAAAGGCTTCTCCTGATGGTGAAGCAGTGATCCTTTTTCCATGAGTCATTATCCTACTCGTCATAAAAGGCTATACGGAAGAAGAAAGACCTATTTGAGACTTTCTTTCTAGCCGATCAGTATACATATTCAAGCATTGAAGCAAAATAGACTGGGTGACGAAAACTTCTTTTGCTAATTCGCCTATGACCCAATAATTGATCACCCTCAGTCCTTCGCTACGTGACAGGGGATTCATTTCAGGATGGGATAAAGAATATGGAGCGTCCATCAGATTGCACACCGACCCACACTCAAGACGACAGCAGAGAAGACGATATGAGCAGAGCATTGGAAGCCCCTTCCGCATGTCGTCTCGCGGGTCAGGGCCGATAATAGTCGTGTCTTGCAACCGCGGCGATGCCGCAGACATGGGGGGCCTCCAATGATTGATTTTAGCACCTCCGTAGGGCTCGATGTCCACACCCGCACGATCAAGGCCGTGGCGATAGAGATCGCCACCGGCGAGGTGAGGACAGCGTCCTTCGGCTATGTCCTGACGGCCGTGGCGGACTGGGCGGGGCGGCTGGCGCAGCCCGCCAGGTGCTGCTACGAGTCGTGAGTGACCGGCTTCGACCTCCAGCGCAGGCTCGAGGGGCTCGGCGTCGACTGCGTCGTGGGCGCGGTCTCCAAAATGATCAAACCTGCGGCCGACCGCGGCAGGAAGAACGACCGCAACGACGCCGAGTTCCTGACCAGGATGCTCTCGGTCGGCAACATCGTGCCCGTGGGGGTGCCCGACGCCGGCTGCGAGGGCGCCCGCGATCTGTCCCAGGCCCTCGCCGACGCCCGCGAGGAGTCCCAGCGCTCGAAGCAGCTGCTCTCGAAGTTCCTGCTGAGGAACGGGTTCAGGTTCGAGGAGACCTATCCGACCGGCGGCCGCGTGGGCAACTGGACGAGGCGGCACTCGGACTGGATAAAATCGCTGTCCATATCCGACGCCGCCGCGCAGAAGACGCTTGAGTACTACGTGCGGCGCTGCGAGCGCGCATGCGAGGAGCGGTCGGCCCTGGAGAAGATGGTGGGCGCACGGGCGAAGGAGCCGGGGTGGAAGGCGAGGTGCGACGCCCTCAGGTGCCTCAAGGGCATAGACGCCCCCACCGCCTTCGCCGTGGCGGCCGAGGCCGGCGAGTTCTCGCGCTTCAGGGGCGCGACCTCCTTCGCCGCATGGATGGGGCTGGCGCCCTCGGAGCACTCCAGCGGCGGCCGGACCGCCCGCGGCGACACAAAGGCCGGCAACAAGCACCTGAGGCGCCTCATGGTCGAGGCGGCCTGGCACTACGCGACGTGCTCGCCGCACCGCAAGCCCCTCGCACCCGGGCAGGAGGTGCCGCCCGCGGTCAGAGGTCATGCCGCCAAGGGGGTCTCGCGCCTGTCGGCGCGCAGGAAGACGATGGCCGAGCGGAAGAAGCCCCCCTGCGCGGCCAACTGCGCCACGGCCCGCGATCTGGCCTACTGGTGCTGGGCGGTGGGATCGATGGCCGAGGGCGCCAAGTAGGCGCCTCCCGACATAGCCTTTCCTCCCCGCTGCGGCGGGCAATCGAGGCCGTCGGGGCCAACCCCAGCGCTTTTTTCGCGACCGCGCGGCAGCGCGGCACCCGCGCCTAAAGAATGACGAGAGTCGACGGAAGGGCCCCGGCCGAAGCAACGGTATGCACAGCGCGGAAGCGCTACAGGCGGATAGTAAACTGCGAAGACGAGCGTCGATGGCGATACGCCCCCGTCGCCCGCCCGCAGGGGAAGACAGGAGCTCCCGCGCCGGGAAGAAATTCTCGACACGGGAGCTTATTGCCTCTTAACAATACTCTGCTCATAGTACAAAGCCGCCGCTCTCGGCGCCAAGGAAGAGGGCCATTCGCAAAAGAGCTCTATCGAAAAGGGCTGGCATGGCATTCATAATTGTGTTTCGATACGTTCGAAATGAACACATCGATGGAGACATCTCGGGGCGAGATCCCGGGGCCACGCCGCCTGCAAGAACGATATGTCCAGTTCGACCAAATCCATGCCATCCGACGGAGGCGCCGGCGATGGCCAAAAGAGGTCGTACGCGTTCGCAATGCACATGGCACACAGCCTATGGCGTCACGAGCTCGCTGGCATCTCGAGACACCGCCTCCCGCTTGGGCAAAAGAGCCGCTGTCTCATTTAGATGAACGATGCTATCTTAGATGTAACCGGGCTGACTGTTCAAGCAGCCGCCCATTCGAAAACGCACTTGCCGGCCGAGATCTCCGCCCAAAAAACACACTACATTACGCTCAGATTCACGGCCGTCAGATCTGACGTTACTTTAGGGTCGGCGCAAAACTCCCTGTCCAACCTGCTATAGTCCTTCTATGAGCGAATCTCACCGTCCGTAATTCTCGAGAAATGTTAGAGTAGGAATTTATCGCTCTCGGGGCGATTTTTGCCTCGCTACAGCAGAAACGATGCAGCAACATTTTTAAAAACACCATCCTCATCGCCATCGTTGGCAAACTTCACAGCAGACAGCACCAAATTAGATGGTAAGCTTAAGTTGGAATTCCAGAAAAATTATTCTGGACATAAAGCAAATCGTAGCGTCAAACTGGAGGAATCAATGAGCCCCAAGCTGTCCGTTATTATGCCCGTCTGCAACGTAGAGTCTTATCTTGCAGAGTGCCTCGACAGTGCCCTTAGCCAATCGTTTCATGAGATCGAAATCATTTGCATCAATGATGGGTCTACCGATCGGTCTCTGCAGATTCTCCGAGAATACGAAAAAAAGGACCCCCGCGTCAAAGTGATCGACAAAGCCAATGCTGGTTATGGAGCAGCCATGAACGACGGCCTCGATGCGGCCACCGGAGAATACGTCGGCATTCTTGAATCAGACGATTACGCTTGCGAGCATGCCTGGGAAAAGCTCTACACGCTCGCCAAAGAACACGACCTGGACATAGTCAAAGGCTGTTACCTGCAATTCACGGATACGAAAGAGTCGTATTTTGATGCTATTGCAAAAGTGGCTCGCCATTGTCCCGATCAGCTTCCTCTTGTTCCCATCGGAACCGTTTTCAAGCCGCAAGATTACCCACGATGCTTCTGGATAAATCCAAGTATCTGGACAGCAATCTATAAGCGCGACTTTCTTATTAACAACAATATTCGATTCAACGAGACACCAGGTGCGTCATATCAGGATACCTCCTTCGCATTTAAGGTTTGGGTAGCCTCCAAACGAGCTATGGCAGTCAGCTTTCCTGTGATACATTATCGCCTAGACAGTGCTTTCTCCTCTTCCAACTCACGCGCCAAGGTTTTTGCCGTATGCGATGAAATGGAGGAATGCAAAGCTTATCTTGACAGTATAGATGCAGAGAAAGATTTATATCGCATACTATGCGCAGTACGTTATAAGACTTATCTTTGGAATATAGGTCGCGTAAGTGCAGCATTTAAGCTTGCTTTTCTCGAACGAATGAGCAAAGAATTTCAAGTGGACATCGACGAGGGCAATCTCTCTTCGAAGTATATTCCTGGCTCATTCCATGAAGAGTTTCTCGCTATCGCCGGCAGGGACGATGTTCCCACTAATGACGAAATCACTAGCTTTAAAATCGTCAGGCAAAACAACCCCAAGCCAAATGGCTCAGATGCAGATTTCACTGTGCTTATCCCCTTCTCAAATCATGAGCAATATCTAAAGCAGTGTTTAGCTAGCCTTTCCGAGCAGACGCATCAACATTTCGAGGTCTTTCTCATCGACACAGGCTCGGAGGACAATTCACTAAACCTTGCGCAAGACTATGTGGCGCAACATCCTTTCTCGACCCTCGCGTCCGCACCTAACTCAACTTTGTACAATGCGCTCAGGTTCAGTCTGGAACATGCAAAAGGTTGTTATATCCAGGTTGTTATGCCATACGACTTTCTTGAACCCCGCGCGCTTGAAATCGAGGCGCAGTACATAGGTAGACACCAACTTGATACTCTGGCTCTCGGGATTCGTGCCACTTATGACAGCAGCTTTGTCGAAGAGAGATTTAAAAAGCAAGGTAACCCATACGCTGCCCACCGTCCTTATCCCTCCGCGACGCAAGGCTCATTCCTCTTGGCCGAAATGGAAAACGCAGGGGATCTGCATGTAGATCCATGGTCATTTGTTGCATCCAGAGCTCTTATGCAGAAAGCGTTACATCGCGAGCTTGAATTCTCAGAACTAGGCAGCGATTTGATGACGATCAATGCACTACTCTCTGCAGAGCGAGCGGGCCATACACTTGAAGCAGTCTACGTAAGACGATTCACAGGTCGACCTGTTGCAAGTCGACCGAAAATGACAAGGGCGATTCTCGGCAGACTGGAAAATATTGCTGAATTACAAGAGATCATCGATAAATACAGCCAATCCTATTTCATCGAAAGAAGCCTTTCCCGAATTGCCAGCGAATGGGCAAGGATATGTAGAGTCGATTATCGCAACGCAAGTAGCGCCCAGAGATTCGAGGTGTCGCACTCCTGTAACGAGAAAGTACTTGAACTTCTTGAACACATCTGCTGGGGCATCAAAGCGGACGAGCTTCGCATTTCTTACGAACGTCGGGGCAATCGGCTTCAAAGAGAACTCAATGAGGCATTAAAAGGTGGGCGAGCAGTTAAGGCAGCGAAAAAGCTTTCAGGAAAATTGCGCGAAGTTCGCAACTCATTGAACGTACGTGGGCAATCAAAGACCACTAGGCAAAAAATCCCCCTTACAAAGGCCAACCCCAAGATCCTCATGGTGCTCGATAGCTCCAACAATGACGAACGCACACGATCAACCGTCGAACTTGCTCGTGTGTTGAATCAACTTGGTGAAGAAGTCCATGTTGCACTGCCTGGCAAGGGATCTATCGAACTCGTTTTAAACACCGAACGTGTTCCCTACCGTGTTTTTGAGGCGTATAAGCTCGAAGGATCCAGTAAACACTTAACAGATGTCATGAGGCACGAACCAACATACTCGCTTACCAGCAAAGTTGTCGCCAAACTGGCTCAATACATAGAAGATGAACACTTTGATATTGTTCACTGTATAAACGATAATGCTCTATATGGAGCACTAGCAGCTAAGCAAACTAATACGCCCTGTATCTTTCAAGCCCAATCCGCAAAGGGGGCAACCCTGCCACCAGATGGCCTTAAGAAGGAAGAAGCACTCTCCTGCGCTGAAGCGTACTGCTTCTCTTCGGCAATTTACAAGCAGATTTTTGAGAAGCACCATCCAACTAAACCAGCCCATATTATTTACGATGGCGCAGAACCTCACCTATTCTTCACTCCTCGCTCTTCAACCAAGTACGATAAACCTCGAATCACCCTGTACCTAGAAGCGCTAACCGCTAAAAACGTCGAAGTGCTTGCAACAGCCCTAAGCGCAATCTCAACTCTCGACTCTCCAATATACTGCAGCGTTATCAGCGATGTCGCTCATCATGACGCAATTAGCTCACTGCAAAGCATCATCGCGAATATGGGACTCGAACACTCAGTTACTCTGTTCGGCGCAAGAGACGACATGCCCGCTGTTTGGCACCACACGGACATTGCCATGCTAGTATCCGAAGATGACGCATCCACCTACAATGGAGTATGCGCCATGATGGCAGGAGTCCCTCTGGTTTGCACCCCAATGCATGCTTGCTGCGAAATAGTCGAGAACAATAAGACAGGCTTCATTATGGAAGGAGCAACAGAGAAAGACTTTGAAGCAACAATCCGTGGCCTTCTAGAAAACCCGCATAAGACACGCAAGGTTGCCTCAGCTGGCCAACAGGTTGCCCGCTTCTGCTATACACTTAAGGAGAACGCGCAAGCCCTTTACCAAATCCACAAAGAGCTCTTCAGCAACAGAATCTCTTAAGCGGCAGAAGCTTTCATGTCCAAGTAGAGGCGGCGGTTGTTGTCACTTGCTGCCTCTACTAAATGATCGTCCAGAATGTCAGTTATTGATGAGATGTTTTCTTCTCCGCACTGTTTGCTAGCGGCTTTCAAATATCGATAAAGAAATGGTATGGCCCAATTCGCCCAGGTAGAACGATTCGCCTCCATTATGCCGCTATCCTCCCACCACTGCTTAGTGCACCGAACGAGATCAATATGTGCTACAAACATGCTGTCAGAATCCATTAAAAAACGACTCATAGCTGACCCTTCGCGGTCTTGTCTATAATGATATATCTTATCTGGAATATAGCTTATGGTATTCGCAAAGGGAAAAGTCTGGAATTGAAAAACTTGATCCTCACCAAGCACTAGTTCTTCAAAAAAATGCACACTGTTCTTCTCGATCAGCGTGCGACGGTATGCCTTATTGCACATATACGGCCTACTGCCCCGTTCGACCATTAATGCCTCTACCGAGTTGTGAACATAGGTGACTTTTTTCGTGACAAGTTGCTCATCAGCAAGTTGCGAGGGCGGAAAGGAATCTCCGGAGAATACTACTATGTCCGCACCGAACCGCTTTATAGCCTCATTTATTCTCTCCAGATAGTCGGCACTCACATAATCGTCTGAATCCACGAAAGTAATGTACTCGCCGACAGCAGCTCCTAAACCAACATTTCGTGCTTTTGAAACGCCACCATTGATTTGCCGTATTACACTTATGCGCGAATCTTTCTCCGCATAGCTAAGAGCAATCTCCGACGACCCATCGCTAGATCCATCATCAATCATGACGATCTCAAAGTCTTCATACGATTGCTTGACAAGACTTTCGAGGCATTCGCCAATGTATTCATGAACGTTATAAAAGGGAACAATAATTGAAAAACGCATTATCAGCCTCTCGCTCCAGTGCTTCCATGAGACGTCAAAACTTTCTTAAATTTCCGAGGGATGCTCGTAATGGCCTTCCCCACCGTAAAACTCTTCGAGGATCGAACTTTCTTGAGCTCCTTTTTTGCTTGACTCAGATCTTCTCTCAGCGATCGCACTTCGCCAACCAAATCAGAGTTCTGCCGGGCAAGTGACCGAATATGGAGCTCTCTCTCTAGTAAAATATCACTTACGATTGCCCCGTATATCTCCAAAGAATCTCCTGTGTAAGCACCGCCTAAGGCATCTTTCAGATCTGAAAATGCTTTCGTGCACATCTGCAACTTATAGCTATCTTTTTCCGAATCGCGCCAATCCGAGAATTGGCTCATCACAATGTCATCCGCATTCATAGACACAATTCGATTGACAGCGCTCGGAGTAAGCGTTGGGTAGCGCAACGTAGTTGCTATTTGTTTCAGCTGTCGGGCGCAATAACTCTTCTCGTAAGCATATATGGCAGTTATCGGAATTTGCAAACCGAATTCGATGCATGAGCACTCCGCCGATCCTCGCCCGAGATCCGCCAATATAGGCATAGTTATTTCAGCCATGTCGCCAATTGTTTCCAACAGTATAAAATCCGATAGAACGACTGTTTGCCCTTCGGCTACCATGACACCCTCTAGAGCCAGTTCGTCGTACGAAGCCGCTGCGGATACCAGCACTGTAATTCTTTCATCATGCAGGGCGGCGTCTTCTACGCATTCAATTTGCCGTCTCGGCATATCCGCCAGCACGAACACAAACGATATGCCGCTATCGCAAACACCTTTCACAGCACGCAGTACAGAGTTCAAATTGAAAGACTCTCCCACTTGCGGCAATATAACTGTTAGCCTAAAGGTGTCCTTTTCGTTCATCCACTCTCCTTGGTGCGCTCTATTCTTTTCGGGCCCGACATTGGGTTAGCTTCAGCGGCATCAGTCGGAACATGTGGCATCAGCGGAATCCACGCCTGAGACACATCACTGCCGCCATTATAGATGAATCCTTGGAGGTCGAGCAGGAAACCAGCCTTATATATCCTTCGCTGGAGTAGAATAATCCAAATATGCACCATTTCCTAATGTCCAGAAAACAGAAGTCGGCCACCTATTTAACAGCATAAGGAATCCTCATGCCTAGACACAGAACAACGGTTTCAATCGTCATGCCGATTTTTAACGGCGAGCGATTTCTTAGATCCTCTCTCGATAGCCTCCTTGCGCAGACCTTTCAAGATTTCGAGGTCATCTGCGTAAATGATGGATCAACCGACTTGAGTGAATCGATAATCAACGAATACGCTGAGAGGGATTCACGCGTCAAAACCGTCAACCAAGCAAATGGCGGCGTTGCCTCTGCTCGCAACGCGGGAATAGAAAATGCTGAGGGGCGCTATCTCTTGTTCTGCGATGACGACGACCTTTTCGCTTCGAATATGCTCGAGGCCATGGTCGGTACTATGGAACGGAACAATGCCGACATCTGCATTCCCAACGGTTACAAGCTCGACATGGCGGACAACGAGCGCGTTGTCGATTTCAATTTCATCAATACGAAATTCTTGCCAGAGAAAGAATGCTTCTCTCCTCGCGATGCGGGAAAGTATCTCCTGAATTTTCCGACGTTCTTTATCTACAAGATGTACCGCCTGTCTTTCGTGAGAGAGCATGGCGTCTTCTTCGATGCGCGCCGGGCCGAGGAGGATGCGCTGTTCTTCACGCAGGCCCTCCTTCTATCAGAGAGGATCACCGTCGTAAAAGATCGATTGTTCTACTATCGCGTGAATGCGGGAGACAGCGTCTCCGATCTGATTTACCAGCAGGATATCCTGGCGGGCTACGAGAGTATGCTGACCGTGAAAGCCCTCATGATGGAGTACGGCATGTACGAGGACGCCGCCTTCCACCAAAGCTATGTAAATCGGGCTCTCACCAAAACCATGGACTATCGCAGCAGAACCAAGAACTTCGAGTCGCTTTCCACCCTATTTGGCAAGCTCGTACTTGAAGACGGATTAAACGATATGGATCTGCTGGGGCACGAGCCCGACTATTACTACAACCTGCAGCACTATCAGGAGCTGCAGGCGCTCGCCAGCAGCGAGGACGCGGAGGAATATCTCTTCTACCTCTTCGACACCTCGCGGAACAACCTCGTTCTGGAGAAGAGGCGCAACCGCGACCTGAAGGCCAAAGTCGCCGAGCAGAAGAAGCAGCTCGCGAAAAAGACCCAGGAGTACAAAGATTTTCGAGCGAGGGCGATACCCATCAATCCTCAATTGAAGAAGGCACTCCGAAAGCTCAGGCACCCCTTCAGCAAGAGGTAAATGCACGGTCGCCCAAAGCTGCCGCAACATCCGGGATCGAAAGAGGCCTGTGGCTAGTGTTTGCCGCTAGTCCTCCAGATAGGCCATTAGGTTGCGGTACATGCCGGGCAGATCCTGCGTCGGTGCCCAACCGAGGGCCTCAAGGCGCGATACGTCCAAAGGCAGATGATGCTCGGGGGGGTAGGGGGCGTCCGGGTCTATCTCGCAGCGCAGCTGCACATTACCGTCCGGCACCAAGGTCGCCACCATCTCGGCCATCTCGCGCACCGAGCAGTAGGTGGACGGGTTGGCGGCGTTGTAGGCGCATCCCGGCTCGCCCTTCAGCATCACCGTGAGCAACGCGGACACCGCGTCGGCAGTGTACAGGTACATGCGCGTGCTGGCGCCCGTCGTCTTAAGGACGATGTCCTCCCCCGCCAGAACGTTGCGCGCGCACATGGCGAACAGGCGCCCGTCGCTCTTGGGAATGCCGGGGCCGAAGGTCTGGGCCAGGCGTACCACCATGGCGGGCACGCCGTATTCAGCGGAGTAGGCGCAGCAGTATTGCTCGGCCATGCGCTTGCCCTCTGGGTAGCAACTGCGCACGCGAAGGGGATCCACGTAGCCCACCTGGCTCTCGTCCAGCAGGTTCTGAAGCCCTGGCGCGGCATTGCCGTCGCCATAGGCCTCCATGCTGGAAGCGCACACCACACCGGAGCTGCCCTTCGCCCGCGCCAGCTCCAGCACGCGCCTCGTTCCCAGCACCAGGGCATCGGCCGTCTCGACGGGATGCTCTGCGAAGAACTTCGATGCCGTGGGGCAGGCGGTGTGAACGATGTAGTCGATGGGGCCCTCGGGCTGCGGGAAGCCCTCCACCGTGCCCGCGATCATTTCCAAGCCGTCGTCCTCGTCATAAGCGGAGAACACTTCTCGTGCCCTCCCCTCGTTCCTCACCAGGCAGAGAACGCCGATCTGCGACCCCAGGCCGAGGCGGTTGCGTTCCAGCAGCAGGCGAGCGCAGGCGAAGCCGATGAGGCCCGTGGCTCCGGTGATGAGCACGCGCTTCCCTTCCAGCTCGGCCCAGGGAATGGCCTCCGAGCGCGCCTGCTCGCGCGATTCGGCAAAGATATCGAACATGGCAGCCTCCTAGAAACCGAATATCTCCGAGCTTTCGCGCGCATCCACGAAGGCCCGGAAGATGTAGAAGTCCGACGGCGTGGTGATCTTGATGTTCTCCGGCCCCGTCTCCACCGTGTGCAGCACGTGCCCGTAATGGCGCATGAGGCTTGCCGAATCGATGAATCCCTCCTCGCCATCGGCCTGGGCGCGATCGTGGGCGTCGATGAGCTCGCCGATATTGAAGCATTGGGGGGCCTTGGCCATGCGGCAGGCGGCTCGATCGATGATATTAGTCACCGTGCCGCCCTCTTCCTGCACGATGGTCTCGATGGCTGGCGTGACGGACACGGCGTTGCCATGGGCGGCCACCGATTCGGCGCACCTCGTAATGGTCTCATCGCTCACCAGAGGACGCACTCCATCGTGGACGAACACGGCATGGTCGCGCCCCACCGCCGCCTCCAAAGCCGCCAGACCGTTGCGGATGGATTCCTGGCCCGTGACGCCGCCCGGAACCACATCGATGACCTTGGCGATGTCGTAATGGGCTATCTTCTTCTTCAGGAAGGGAATCCAATCCTTCAGGCACACTACCACGATGCCGTCGATAGCCGGGTGGTTCTCGAAGGCCTCTATGGTGTACAGGATGATGGGCTTTCCGTACAGCTCGAGGAACTGCTTGGGTCGCGTTTTAGTGTTCATCCGCTGGCCCGTTCCACCAGCGAAAATAAGGGCGTAGTTCATGGGCAGCTGCTTCTTTCCGCTTCTCTTGCCGTTTTCGCCTATTATGACGCATTGCGCGCCAAGCGCACGCCCGGCACTTCTTTTTCCAGGAGCACCGCATCAATGACGCGGTCGGCCGCATAGCCCGCCTGCTCCGAGCAGCGATCGATCATCGATGCGTCCGGCGCCATCGAACGGTAGGCGGCCTTCTCTAGCACGTCCACGAACTTTTCGGACGTATCGCACACCACCCCCGGCGCCATATCGTCCACCGAGCGCTGCACGCCGCGCGTAGCCGAGTACTCCACCTTGTCGGGCACGTAGAAGACCACCGGCTTTTGCAGAAGGAGGCAGTCGTAGAAGCAGGACGAGTAGTCCGTTACCAGAACATCGGCCACATAGAGCAGGTCACCCAAGCTCTCGTCCGAGAGATCCTTCAAGCGGTTCGCGAAAGCGGGCGGTATCTCCGGACGCTCTTCGATGAAGTGGTGCATCTCGAAGACGAAGTAGGAGTTGGTGCGCTCGCACATCTCCCAAAGCGCCTGATAATCGATATAGGAGTCATAGGGATAATAGGCCGTGGCCTGTCCCGCTCCGCGGAAGGTGGGAGCGAACACGATCACGCGCCCGTCGCCCATCCATGGGTATTTCGTCAGAAGGCGTTGCTCCGCCGCCGTCTGCCGCTCGTTGTCGAGGAAGTGGTCGAGCCGGGGCATGCCGGTGGCTAGCAGCGCCTCCTGTTCGATGCCGAACACCTCCGAGTAGATATCGCGCAGCTGACCATTGCCCACCAGGGCGTAGTCATAGCGCCGATGGGCCGACTGGTAGGGGTCGGGGGAACCCGAGATGCCGAAACGGGCATAGCCCACCGACTTGAACCCGACGCCGGCATGCCATACCTGGGTGAGCACCGTGTTATCATCGGGATCGATGAAGTTGAAGACGGGACAGTAGTCGTCGATGAAGATGTAGCGGCTCTTGGCAATGGCGTTGATGTCCTTGATCCAGGAAAAGAAGTTCTGGTGCCCCCCGAATGTGTTGCGGTACCGCTCTATGACGGGGAATTCCTTGTCCAGGCCCCGTTCCATTAGGCGATCCCGAACTGCGGCCAGGTTCTCCGTCGGCTCGTCGCCGTTCTCCTTAAAAAACAGCGCGACGTTATCCCTCGGTCGCAAAACCTTCCGCGCCATCTTGTAATAGAGCGAGAAGAGGTTCTTTTCCATCTGCCTTATGCTGAATCGGCGCGTCTGGGGCTTTGGGTTCTTCACAAAGTAGTCGATGGCCAGCTTCACGATGAGGTAGGCGGTGGCGTCCATGGAGGGAATGAGCGAGGCGCCCAGCGCGTACTTACCGTTGACGTAACGGAAAACCCGGGACAGGTCGCCCAACCGCTCGGTCAGTTGCGGTGCGTATGCAATGCGATGGGTCGTGAACGGGCAGCTGCGGATGTCCTCATCAATCTGCCCGTCGGTGAACGAATAGGTTGCGTAGTCGACTCCCGCGTTCCTCAGCTTTCTCCTGCGATGGGGTTTAAGCTCGCCCCAGAGGCGCTTCTTCGCAAGGGTCACAAGGTAAGGGGCATTCGCCCGCGCCCAAGAAAGGCTGGCCTCCTCATCGGACAGCTGCTGGCAGATGATCCATTCGCCATCAGCCAGAGGCTCTCGTCCGCCGCCCTGGGTAATGTTTACGACAGCCGTCACAAGGTCGCCCTCCTGGGTTTCCCGAAAATCCGCGAACTGACGCGTCCTCACACGGAACAGCTTGAGCTGCACGGGCCTCTCGGCGCGATAGCTCACGCGCAGAAATACCCGCTCCCAGGAAATATCCTCTATTGTTACGGTCACGCCGTCCTCCATCTCTCGCATAGCGAAAACCATGATACCATGGGCTGCAATCGTAGCGAAAAAGCCCACAGGCCTAGCACCGCAAAGACAGGAGGAGCATTGTGAAACGCCTCGCCATAGCCGCGGCCACCGCTCTCCTCGCTCTGTTTTATCGATTCTGCCGCCTTTTTCCCGTCAAGCGCCAAGTGGTGTGCATCAGCCGGCAGAGCGACGATGCGCCTATTGACTTCCTCCTCCTGAAAGAGGAGCTCTCGCGCGAGGAGCCGCCTTACCGCACGGTCATACTGGCCAACAAGCTGGAAAGCCCGCTGCGCTACGTGCCCGTCGTGGCCAAACAAGTCTTCTTCATGGCAACGAGCCGCGCCATCATACTCGATTCCTACTGCATAGCGGTGAGCCTCCTCGGCAACCGCATCAAAGCCCCCGTCGTGCAAATTTGGCACGCCCTGGGCAACATGAAGAAGTTCGGTTATGCCGCGCTGGACACGCCCGAGGGTCACAGCTCCGAAACGGCCCGCCTCATGCACATGCACGAGGGATACGACGCCGTCGCCGCCTCGTCGCTCAACTTCCGCGACGATTTGGCCACAGGATTCAACGTAGATCCCTCCATCGTGTTCGAGGCCCCCCTTCCCAGGGTCGACCTTCTTCGCGACCCCCAATTCCGCTCCGAGCAACGCGATGCCTTCTTGCAAGACCATCCCGAGATGGCTGGCAAAAAGACTATCGTATACTGCCCGACCTTCCGCAAGGCGCCGGCGCCCAACGAAAAGGAGGCGATGCGAAACTTACTCTCTGCAGTCGATTTCGATCGGTTCAATTTCATTTATATGCCCCATCCCGTTAGTCGGCAAACCCTGGATGACCCCCGCGTCATCACGGCTACTCGAAGCGGCACCGATCCGCTATTTGCCGCAGACTACGTGATCACCGACTATTCCACCGTCATGTACGAGGCGGGGCTTATGGGCATGCCCGTTTACCTATACGCCTACGATTGGGACACCTACCACGAGAAACGCTCATTCAACATCGACCTCGCCCGCGACGTGCCCACCCTGTTCACCAACGATGCCGCAGCTATTGCGACAGCCATTGATTTGGACCAATTCGACGAGCAAGCATTCGCGCGATTCACGGAAAGCAACATCGCGGCCCTCGCAGGCGAAAGCGCAGCGCAGCACCTGACACGGCGCATCATCGCCCTGGCCGAAGAGCAACCGCCGCGATAACCGAGTTACTTCGCGGCGCTCCATCTTAATATCATGGGGTACGCCAACCCGCGCCCTTCCTCCCGAACAGATCATGCTATGATGGGCAGTTGGAAATCGCGACGCGACCGCGTCGTTCCCGCTGTCCGAAACGAAATCGAAGAGGTGCGTAGATTTATATGTGGGGCTCCTTTCTGCTGTGCGCGGCCGTCATTCTCTTGGCGCTTTACGTGTCGGGGTATTTCTTCTTCAGGGCGTTCAAGATCTCCCGGATTCTATCCATATGCTGCGCGCCCATTTATTCCATTGCCGCCTTTGGGCTACTCCCCATCCTCTACCAGAAACTGGGAGTGTTCTGCAATTGGGCCGTTCTGCTTCTGCCCGCAGTCATTTTGCCGCTTGTCCTTTTTTTCGCGCTGAATCGCCAAGGGTACCAGCAGTACGGTAACGTTGATGTCGATCGGAAATGGCTGCTCCTCGGCCTCTATCTTGTTGCGGGCATAGCAGCCGCTTGGTTTATCCTCGTGTCCGGCCTCGGCGATTTCGATACGTTTTACAATCGCCACGACAACTCGACGCATTTAAACGCCATCAGGGCTTTTATCGAGTCTGGCAACTGGTCGTCTTTGGGCATGAACACCTACCTCTCTGCTCCCGAGAACGCCCACCCCTGGGAAATGGGCTCGGCGTTCTATCCGAGCGCTTGGCATGACATCGTCGCTTTTGTCGTCTCCCTCACCGGTATTCCCGTGACAGTCGCCTGCAACGCCTTCAACTCTGTTATCACCGGCATTGTGTACCCCCTGAGCATGTTCTCCCTGACGCTTTTCCTTTATCGCAACGATCGGCTGACTATTGTAGTTGGATCCATCATCACCCCGTGCTTCAACGCGTTTCCTTGGTATTTCTTCCTCAAAGGGCCCCTGGTGAGCAATATGCTCTCCTTCGCTATCGTTCCCGTTGTATGCGTCATTTTCATGGTGCTCTGTAAACGCGCCGCCAAAAAGGCCTGCTTCATTGCGATGTTCGCCATTATCGGCTTGTGCGCCTGCGCCGCGCTGGGCCTCGCCCAACCAAACGGATTGTTCACCTTCCTCGTCTTCGCCATCTCCTTTCTGGGCCACCAGCTTTATGGCTTCCTTCGAGCGAAACGCGAATGCGGCGATATCTCGCTCAAACGCGCCATCGGTCTCGGGATAGCGTTCGCCATCGGCGTTGTTGTCGTCTGGCTTGTGGCGTATAAGCTTCCGCCGCTCCGTTATATCGTCAATTATCGATACGCGAACGACAATGGGCTCGATCCCATTAACACGCTTTACGACACCCTCTCCCTTGGATTGGTAATCTCCTACCCGCAGTGGCTCTTGTCCATTCTCGCACTTCTAGGAATTGCAGCACTGTTCGTCCGCAAACGTCCATGGCTCGCTTTTCCTCCTGCCTATTTCGCTGTAGCTTATTTTTGCGCGCGTGCATTCTACGAAAAGCGGCCGCGTCAGTACCTTGCGGGATTCTGGTACAGCGACCCGACTCGTATAGCCGGAAGCCTGACCATCTTCCTCACCCCCATTGTGAGCCTCGGTGTAGCGATGCTATTGAGAGCGCTCGTTAAGGTGATGAGTCATGTCGTCAGCGCAGAGGGGCCATTGACCGTCGGCAAGGGATCACAGCGAGCCATCATCGCCTTGATGCTAGCCGCACTGGCCTGTTATTTGTATTTCCCGAACTTCACTCCTGATATATGGGACGCGGAAGAGGTGACGAAAACGCCCATCGGCATCGTGAAGCAGCGCATCGCCAACGAATACGATACCGAGCGTGAGCAAGTGTACAGTACGAAGGAGCGCGAGTTCGTACAAAAAGCTGCTTCGCTCATACCCGAGGGGTCGCTTGTGCTGAATCAGCCCCATGATGGCAGTGTATTTGCTTACGGACTCGACGGTTTGAACACCTATTTCCGCAGCGCCGGCACATTCGGCTATTCCGACACAGCTGAAACCATTCGCCAAGGGGCGGACAAAATTGCCACCGACAAGGATGTTCAAGATGCTGTGAAAAGTACGGGCGCCGAATACCTCATCCTGCTCGACCAGGGTGTCGCCTACGAAGACGGCAAATGGCTCTCGACCTACTATGACAGCTACGTCCCCTTCTGGGACGGCCTCAACAAAGTAACCGATGAGACGCCGGGCTATGAGCTAATCCTGGCCGACGGCGATATGCGCCTCTACAAGATCACCGCCACTGAAGATGGCGAGGGCTCGGAAGGCTAGCGCCTATGTGGCTGTTGTTCGCGGGCGCCTCTTTGGCGTGCCTTTTAGCGCTATACGGACCAGGGTGCCTTCTCTTCCGAGGTCTTCGGTTCAGTTGGCCCCTGGCGCTCGCCTGCGCCCCATTAGCAAGCGTCTTCGGCTATGCCGCCATAAGCGTCCTGTGGGGCATATTCGGCATAGACTGCTCATGGGCAACCGTGGCTCTGCCCGTCGCGCTCGCCTGTGGAGCGCTCCTCGCAGCCTCGCGGCTCTTCGGAACGCGGAACAGGCCGCCCTGTAGCTCCAGCTTCGCTTGGCGGATGCTCGCACTGTATCTCCTTGCGGGCATTGCCGTCTGCCTGCACGTCTATGTGCTCAGCCTCGACGGCCCGGAGTCGTACTACTGCCGCTACGACAACCAGACCCACTACAACCTGGCACGCCACTTCCTCGATACGAGCGATTGGTCGGCATTGCACACCGGCTCCGGAGCTGTGGCCGACGAGGCGCAAACTGGCTACTATCCAGCTGCGTGGCATCTGCTGGTTGCCCTTGTCGCCTCGGCCACGGGTATCGACATGCCTATCGTCATGAACGCCCTGAACGCCATGCTGAGCGGCGTCACCTACCCCCTGAGCTCGTTCGTCCTCATGCACGCGCTTTTCCCCGCGAGGCGGGATGTGCTGTTCTTCGGCGCCTTCACGAGCGTAGGCTTCGCCTGCCTTCCCTGGGTGCTCCTTCTGAAGGGGCAGCTGCTCGCCAACTTGCTGAGCTTCTCGCTGATACCGGCCGCCATCGCTCTTGTCATCGCCTACGTTCACGCAGGAGCGCGGCGTCATTGGAGGGGACTACTGCTCTGCTTGGCCCTATCGGTAGGTTTCTTCGGCGTTGCCCACCCCAACGGCCTTTTCACCGTATTGGTGTTCCTGGCCCCCTTTGTCATCCATCGAATCGCCGACGCGATAACGCAATCCACTTGGATTGGATCTCGCAATCCGCTGCGGAAACCATGGGTCGTCTGGATCCTCGGCCTCGCTTTCGCCTATCTTGTCTGGCAGGCCATGTTGTACGCCCCTCCCCTTCAGCAGGTAGTGCTCTTCAACAATACGGGCAACTTGAACCTCTCCTGGACTGAAAGCGCCTATGCCGCCGCCGTCTTCTCGCTTTACCCCGAGCAACCGCCCCAATGGGCTCTTACCCTAGCTTGCGCTGCAGGGTTCGTTGCGCTCGTGCGACAGCGAAGATTCTGGCTGGGCCTTCCCGCTCTGTACATGCTCGCCGTGTACGGCCTGTGCCGATGCAGCGATGCGCCCTACACCCTGCGAACGTTCTTCGCGGGATTCTGGTACAGCGACCCCTATCGCATCCTTTGTTGCGCCGAACTGTTCCTCATCCCCATAGCCGCCCTCGGCCTGGCGGCCATTGCCGCCTATGCCCATCGCAAGATCGATCGTCTTTCCTGGAAGGGGTCGCTGGCTCTCGTCGCCGGGGTCTTCGCGCTCGTCAATTTCTTCCCCTTCTACCAAGAGCCGCCCGAAGACCAAAGCTCCGAAGTATCCGGCAGCCATTTCGTGCCCACGGTGGGAACAGCCGTCGGCTATATGCACTACCTCATGGAGTCCGGCTACGACGAGGGCGGAGAGCAGGTGTACAGCGCCGAGGAGCAGCGTTTCGTGCGCGAGGTGCTCGAGATGATTCCAGGCGGAGCCCTGGTCATCAACCAACCCCACGACGGAAGCGCCTTCGCCTACGGGCTCGATGGGCTTAACACTTACTTCCGCCATATCGACACTGGGGGCACCACCGAGCAGAGCCGGACGATACGCGACCACTTAAGCGACATCGCCACAGATTCCACCGTTCGAGAGGCAGTGCGCAACTCAGGGGCGCAGTATGTGCTCCTTCTCGATCAAGGGGTGCCCTACGACGAGGGCAGATGGCTCATCCAAACCGGAGAAGACTATGAGATGGGCTGGAAGGGCTTAGCAAACCTCGCAGATGACACGCCAGGATTCGAGACGATTCTCGCCGATGGCGACATGCGGCTTTACAAGATCACCGCCGAGGAGTCCGCCGAAGATCAGTAGTTTCCCTCGTAGTAGGCGATGGCGTCCTCTATCGAGCCATCAAACTTCTTCGAACCATGGTCGAGCACGATGCCGCGCGTGCAAAACTCCTCGGCCGCAGAAGACGTATGCGTAACGAAGAGCACCGTCACGTCCTCTTTCTCCATGATCTCGCGCACACGGGCGAAGCATTTTTTCTGGAACTGCTTGTCCCCCACCGAAAGCGCCTCGTCCACTACGAGGATTTCCGGATCGCTTGAAACGGCGAACGCGAAGCCGAGACGCGACTTCATGCCCGACGAATAGGTGCGCACCGGCTGATCGATATAGACCCCGAGATCGGCGAACTCGACCACCTTCGGCTCAAGCTCTGCGATTTCCTCACGCTCGAGACCCAGGGCATGACCGCGAAGATAGATGTTCTCGCGCCCTGTGAGCTTCATATCAAAACCAGCTGTCAGCTCGAGCAAGGCGCTCACGGTTCCGTTGACCGTGACCTCTCCTTTGGTGGGATAGGTCACTCCCGTGATCATCTTCAACGTCGTGGATTTTCCGGCACCATTGGTGCCCAGGAAAGCCACCGCCTCGCCCCGCTTCACTTCGAATGAGAGATCGTCGCAAGCGTTCACCGTGGCAACGAGCTTGCGCTTGTCGTTGCTGCGGAACACGCTGAGGAAGCGCTGCTTGTCGTTCTCGTACAGCTTGTACGTCTTCGTGACGTGATCGAACTTGATGGCGATGGGAGCCTCACTAGAGGACATCGGCCACCTCCTCGTGAGTACGCTTGTAGATGATCGTCGTGGCTATGAGCTGCAAGATGAACACCACGACGAAACCGATGATAGCCTCTGGTTTCTCCCAGATCCACATCTTGTCGTACACCGCGCAGCGGTACATAGTGACGAAGAAGGTGACGGGATTGAACATGAGGATGGCCTCGATGGCGGGAATGCCCATGGAGTACACATCGAAAATGACACCCGACAGCCAGAACAACGGGGTCGAAAGCGTCTGCAGAAGATTCTTGAAGTCCTTGCTTATGGCGGAAAGGCAACTCGTCATAAGCGAGAACAAGTCGAAGAACACGAACATGAGCACCATGGCGACGGGGATCTGAAGGAGGTACCAGTCCGCCGTCTGGCCGCAGAGGAAAAATACGATGAGCAGAGCGGCCACGAGACCAGCTTGAATGATCATCGTAGAGATGGAATAGATGGTGGGAATGCCCGGGAGGGGGAACTTGATCTTCGTGACCAGGTAGGAGTAACGCTTGAACACATCGATACCGACACCCAGGATATCTTGCATATAGAACCACGGGATGAGGCCGCCCATCAGCCAGAGGATATAGGGCACATCCGATCCGGTTTGGTTACCGCTTTTCAAGCCGACCTCAAGGGCGAACCAGAAGCAGAAGATGTAAACGGCGGGCTTGGCGAAAAACCAGAAGGAGCCGAGCACCGCGCCAGCGGATGTTTTCTTCAGATCGAACAGGCCGAGGCTCAGGATCTGTTTGCGCCACTCCCATTGTTCTTTGATTATCTCAGAAAGCGTGCCCACAATCCCCATTTCTCGCAATGGACAACCAGACGAGCCTTTATTCTACCATTGCTTGGCTGGCATCACCGCATTCTTGCGCGATTCTTCGATAGAGAAACCCCATCGGCACCATATTGTCGCACGATCGCCCCTAGTTTCCGGATTATCGCAAAAGATGATTTGGAGTCGCATTCTCTGGCGAGATTTGCCTCATGTAAAAGGGAGCCGCCCTTACGACGACTCCCTTTTGCTCAGCTGATCTTATTGCTCGATCGAATGAGCTATCGGCACATGCTGAATTTCATTTGCCTGGTTAGCCACAGTTGCTGCACACGCGAGGCTTTCCCGACTGGGCAATCGTCCCCGAGTGAATGCCTGTAGAGCGCTTGAGCGACACGCAGTCCTTGGTGAGATGGTACACTTCACCGTTGTCAACCCAATAAACAGTCTTCGTGTCCGCCAGGCTCGTTCCGCCGCTCTTGGAGCGATCCCACTTGCCGTTCGCGTCGACGTAGTACTTCCCAATCCAGCAATTCGTCGCCATGGCGCCCGATCCACCAACGTAGTAATCGCCGATCCAGGTCTTTGCGGCCATCGCGCCCGAGCCTTTCAGGTAGTACCAGGAACCACCGACTTTCTGCCAACCCGTGGCCATGGCGCCGCTCTGATTCAGGTAGTACCAGGTCTTGCCATCCTTCAACCAACCGGTCTGCATAGCGCCCGAACCGGAAAGGTGATACCATTTGCCGCCGACCTGCTGCCAGCCGGTCTTCATCCAGCCAGCGCCGTCGAACAGATACCACTTGCCACCAATCTGCGCCCAGCCAGACTTCGCATAGCCGCCGCCGTTATAGGCATACCACCATTTGCCCGAGGACTTCTTCCATGTCCCCTGCTGGGCGGCATAGGCCGTCTGGCCCTCAGCCGTCTCCTGCGCTAGCGCCGTAAGCGCCCCGCAGCCGAACGCCACCAGAACAGCAAGCGCCACCGAAGCAATCCTTCGCCTCATAGAAGCTTGCATAGCAGATCCTTTCATTTCGGTAATCTGATCTAAACAGTCATCTTATCACAATCATTGGTTTTTATGGCGAACTAGTCAGATAGCCTGATCGTGAAAATACAGATAGATCGATGCTCCCAACCATTCAATCCGATCAGATCGAGATGATCATAAGTCAGAGGTTGCTCATCGACGACTTCGGCCGACCCCTGAAGATCGGCCGCAACGACCCGTGCCCCTGCGGAAGCGGCAAGAAATACAAGAAGTGCTGCGGAAGGTGAACGCTTGTCCGAACGACAGGACTACTACGCCTTCTGCAACGACAGCTGGCTACAAGGGTGTTGGCGCAATGCAGCGCGAGATCTTGGCATGTACTGTTGCATCAGCTGAAATCTATAAGACCATATAATAGATCTAATAAATTGTGCATTGACGAAGCGTTCATATCCTGATTGAATAGCCTTCCTTGGAAAACTCAGAAGAAAGTTCGATCATCAATGAACGTACAGGATCGCGACAAAAAGCCCTGGCTTACGCCTCTTGAGCAGATAGCACATCTTAAAAGCAAGGGCGTACGCTTCGATCTCATTTCCGAAACCGATGCATGTTCTTATCTTGCTGAGAACAATAATTATTTTCGTATTCGTTCCTATCGAACAAATTTCGAGAAAGTCACCGAAGGCGCGCGAAAAGGTCAGTACGCCAATCTCGATTTCAAAATGCTTGTCGATCTTTCCATCGTCGACATGCTCCTGAGAAACGAGTTACTTCCTATGTCGCTCGACATCGAGCATTTCTCAAAAGTACGCCTACTGCGCGCAATCGAAACTCGAAACGAGGATGGTTATGACATTGTCGCCGACTTCCTCAATTCCCAAGATCGCCAAAACAGGGATGGTTCCGTATCCAATACAACCAAGCGAGAGATCGAACGCGGCCGAAGGAGCGCCTACACTGCCAATCTATTAAACAAGTACCCTGAACACGATTATCCCGCATGGGTATTCATGGAAGTCGTGGCCTTTGGTACCTTTCTGAGCTTCTATAAATTCAGCTCTGAACGGTTTAGAAGTAAAACATTACGCGATGAGTTCTACCTGCTACAAAGCGTCAAGAGCATCCGCAACGCATGCGCTCACAATAACTGCATTCTGAACAACATGACAAACGGCACGTCCATGTTCAACGCTCAGCCAGCCGTTACGCAGGCCTTGGGGGATATTGGCGTTTCACTTAGTCAAAGGCGTTCGAAGATGCGCATCGACATCTTTCAGCAAATCGCAACAACGTTCTTCATGCATCAAAAGCTTTCTTCTTCGGGGATAAAAGAGCACCGCACTGAGAGCCTTCTAAAATTCGAAAAACGAATGAATAAGCATTCAGATTACTACAAGGACAATTATCAGGTGACCTCCGGTTTTAGCTTCATTTCTCAGCTAATTCATGGGTGGTACGATTGCAAGGCGGATGACGAAGCATACGCGCAACAAGAATTCGCGGATTCCGGGGATTGGCAGTCCGGCGAAAGATAGCCACTTGCTCTCGAGCGGAGATTTGTTATCATGAGATCACAGCGAAAAACGCATAGCGTTTTGTAAAGGGGGGGCTTCGAAAGAGGATCCCCCTTAGTTTTTGCCCAAACGTAGACGAAGCACGAACCGCTCTCACAGCCAATAGCTGTTACGTCCTTTTCAAATATCGAACAGCGATTGCGGCAAAGCTCTCTGCAGGATTTCACAACTTTATTCGCATTCTAGCTTCAACGCTCTTGGCTACCTAGTCATCGCGATTAGACAACTCAACCGTTTAACAGGCACTTCAGTAACTACAGGAAGGTCGATCCGTGTTTTTTCGAAAGCTTCAAGAACACGAGCCATTGGTTTTAAGAACGAGCATGAATATCAGAATGGCGGCTGTCGGAGGCTCCGAGGTGCAACTCGATAATCCGAGCAGCATGCAATCCTTCTTGAATCAAGTGAGCAAAGCAAACCTAAACATGAGTGAATTCAATCGCATAATGGATCAGGTGACTCTACTGCGAACCTCAATGATTCTATCGTCAGTAGGAACCTCCCTTGCCCGCGTGAGATATTGCGGCAGCTATTTCTCCAACCCCCTCATCCCGATAAAATCGCATATCTCAACACACTCCTCGAACGAAGGCCCGCTGCGCCATGAATCAACGGAATTCGACAATGCGCACCTCACAGAATGGTTCCAGCTTTTAGAGCATTCTAAAATCCCGTCAAACACTTTAAGGCACTTCGTGAGAGCCATCGCAGATCGGGAGTCACTAGAGGACTCGTTTGTCGATCTCATGATTTTCGTTGAAAGCCTTTTTAGCGAAAGCCAGGATACGACATTTAAGATTTCTCTTTGCGTCTCAAAGATTCTCGGAGAAGGAAATCGCGAGGCCCGACAAGCCAAATTTAGAAAAATGAAGATGCTCTATAAAACGCGATCAGCAATAGTGCACGGTAGGCAGGCTGCTTTAGACAAACTCGATCAGCAATTATCCGAACTTGAAGGCATCGCTGTCGATTTGCTCAAATCGCTTCTCACAACACATGCATTCGTACTTGAAACTAAGCTAGAGAACCGCATAGAACTTCTCGCTCTCGAATAACCTAACCGAGAAACAGCGTCTCCCCTACCGTCCGTGCCTTCCGTACCAGCGGGGCTTGTCTTCTTGGCGGGTGTGGCGGCCATGGTAGTGGTGGCGCAGGACCTGGTCGAAGATGCCGAGGCGCCACAGGATGAAAAACGACCCCAGCAGCATGATGGCGATCATAGCCCACACCGCAACACCGTGGGTGCTGCTCATAACCCAGGCGCCCACGCCCAGAAGCGCCGTCCAGGCGTACACGATGACGACGCTCTTGCGCACGCCGTAGCCCTTGCGCAAAAGCATGTGGTGCAAGTGTTTCCGATCGGCCTGCTGGATGGGCTGATGGTGGTACACGCGCCGAATGATGGCCGCCGCCGTGTCGGCGATGGGGATGGCGGCGATCACAAGGGGCACCGCCAGCACGATGACCGTGGGCGAGCGCATGACGCCCATGAGCGAGATGACGCCGATCATGGCGCCTAAGAGCAGCGAGCCCGAATCCCCCATGAAGATGCTCGCCGGCGCGAAGTTGTAGCGCAGAAACGCCAGCGTCGCGCCCAGCAAAATGATGGACAGCATCGCCGTCTCTTCCAAACCGCGCCCGAAGGCGATCAAAAACAGGAAGAACGACGCGATGGCCGCGATGCCCGCCGCCAGGCCGTCCAGCCCGTCGATGAGGTTGATGACGTTCATGAAGCACACGAGGTACAGCACCGTGAGCGGATAGGACCACCAGCCGAACTGGATGAACCCGGCGCCGAGCGGGTTCGCGATGCTCGACAGCAGAAGCCCCGAGGCCGCGATGATGGTCGCCCCCAGAATCTGCCCGGCGAACTTCACGCTGGGCTTCAGCGAGTACACGTCGTCCATGGCGCCCACGCACACGATGGTGAGCAGCCCGCACATCACACCGGCATGGTTGATGGCCCGATCGGTGCCGTGGATGTAGAACCCGGCCCAGCCGAAGAAGTACTCCCCGGCCACCTCCACGATGAGCGCCGCCGCGATGCCCGCCGCCATGGCGACGCCGCCCATGCGCGGCGTGGGCTTCTTGTTGACGCGCCGGGCGCTCGGGTAGTCGACGGCATCCAAACGCAGGGCGAGCCTCCGTGCCAACGGGACGCACAAATACGTCACGACGAAGGCAAGGAGGCCCAGCACCAGGAAATGTCGCAGAGTTACTCCCACGCGGCGCGCATGCAGCCTAGAACTCGAGGCCGCGGAGCCACTCGGTGAGCTCGGCCAAGGTCTCGTCGGTCACGCCCAGGCGTTGTTCGCGCTCCTGCAGGTACTTCTCGCGCTCCACGAACTGCGCCAGCTGCTCGTCGGAGAACTCGCTCATATCGATGCCCCGCACGTCCACGACGCGCTTCGCGAAATCGGGCAGCTTGTCGTTCATGGCCGTGATCTTCACCACGTCGCCCGTGTGCGGCGCCTCCACGTAGTAGCCGTCGCCCAGATACATCGCCACGTGGTGCACATCCCCGCCGTCGGCGAAGAATAGCAAGTCGCCCGGAAGCAGCTCCTCGAAGGGCACTTCCACGCCCACCTCGCACTGGTAGTAGGTCGTGCGCGGCAGCTCGATGTTGAACACCTCACGGTAGCAGTACTGCACCAGACCCGAGCAGTCGAAGCCGGCCGGGGTCGTGCCGCCCCACAGATACGGCACGCCGAGGAACGAGTTCGCGCAGGCGGTCAGGTCGTTCAGCGTGCGGGCCTCGCGCACCGGCAGGGGCTGGCCCGTGGCGATGAGCGTATCGAAGCCCTCGAAGCGCTCGGCGTCGATGGCATCCTGATGCTGCTGCATCGGCGTGTCCGCCGCGGGCATGGAGGGCTTCTCCAGATACACCGGCACGTGGTAGAGCTCCTCGGCCGCCGCCATCTGCTGGCCCCACTCGGCGAGCGCCTGCTGGTACTCGCTCGTGCGGGCGACGTAATCGCGGTACTCGGCCACGAGCGCCTCGTATTCCACCTTGTCGGTCACCGGATCGAGGTACTTATCCAGCCCCGTGACCTCGTCCTTCACCGGCAGCACGAAGGTGTCGGCCAGCTCGTAGGTCAGTGGCACGTCGAAGCGGGTGAGGTCGTAGGTCTCGATGAGGTCCTGCAGCTTCTCGGAGTAGAAGATGTCCGTGGCGTAGCGGCCCACGAGGAAGTCGCAGGCGCCCACGAAGCTGTCGGAGTTCGACTTGCGCGCGCCCGCGTAGAAATCGCCCATGGAATGGCTGAGCAGGTCGGCGTAGTCGGAAAGCGACTCGTCCACCGTCTCGTACTGACGGAAGTCGCTCATGATGGTGTAGGTGGCGCCGGTGCCGTCGTCCTCGCGCGTGGGCAGCTGCACGGAGTTGCCGTGGTAGGTGCCCTTGATGCCGAACAGGTTGTTGTTCGGCGCCTGAGCCAGCGTGGAGTTGCCGGAGGCGGATTCCAGGATGGCCTGGGCGATCATAACCGACGCGTACAGGTCGTTCTCGGCGGCGATGGTGCGGGCCGACTCGCCCACCAGCGAGATGAACTTCTCGGTGGTGAGGTCCTCGCTGTAGTGGCGCGCCACGTAGGCCGAGTTGTCGATGTGCGTGAAGGAGATGGACGGCACCGTGACGGCCACCTGCTTGAGGGGCGTTTGGGCCTGGCCCTTGATGACGGCGGCCGTGTGCGACTCGTCCGTCACGCCGCCGGCGGCACCAGGATTCTGAATGCCGGAATCCACCGGATTGTCCGTGTCGATGACCGGCTCGTCCGGCTTCGCGGGTTCGTCCGGGGTGTCGGGAACATCCGGCGTGTCGGGCTGATCGGGAACATCAGGGGTGTCGGGAACGTCCGGGGTGTCGGGAGTATCGGGGGCGTCCGGGGTGTCGGGCTGATCGGGATTCTCCGGCTGATCGGGAATCTCAGGATTGTCGGGAACATCCGGGGTGTCCGGGGCATCGGGAGTGTCAGGAACATCTGGGGCGTTCGGGGTATCCGGGGTATCGGGAGCATCGGGCGTGTCCGGAACGTCGGGCATATCAGGCGTATCGAGGTCGCCCGGATTGCGCTGCTCGCTTGACTCCTCCGGCTCCGACGGGGGCGTCTCCTGGGTCTGGGGCTGCTCGGGCTCCTGCGTCTTCGGCCCCTCAGGCGTCGGAGCGGTTTCCGCCGGAACGGGATCGGACTCGGGCTCGGGTGCCGTAGACTCCTCAGACTCTGCTCCAGTAGTCAGATCATCGGCTGCCATGTTCCACAGCTCAGCATGCTGCGCCTCGGTCAGACCGCCGAACTGACCGGCGTTGGCCGCCATGTACTCGACGCAGGACTTATAGAGAGTCTTTCCCTCTTTGATCCACGCGATGGCCTCCTCGTAGCTAGCCGGGACATCGTGATCTCGGTCATCCTTGATAGTATGTCCGTCGCCGTCCTCGGCGTAGCCGGTGGTGTAGGTTGCGGCCACGCCGCCCACAGGGGCAACGACCAGCGCCGCAGCAGTGAGAAGAGATACTGCCTCCCTCGGTGAAGTCATCGTGCCTCCTCTATCGTCGTCGTTTCGCGTTTGCGCATTTGGGTGCGCAAAATCAGGGCAATAAAATGCCTGGAAGCTTGCATTATAACGTGAAGAGAAGGGCTGTCCAACAGGTAATTTGCCCTTGTTGACAGATGTTGAGCGGACAAATCAGCAGATCATTTGGCAAGTAGAGCGCCTTTACCGTTGCTGAACTGGCATTTTCTCGCAGAATCCGCATGGCACCGTCGCAAAGGCAACAAATATGGTTCTTGAACAATCGGCGCCCTACGGCCGTTTTCGCTGATGAGCGGAGTCATCTTTACTCCACGCCCACGCCGCCCTAGTCGATGACTCGCTTGGCGAAGTCGGGGGCGAAGTAGTCGAAGGTGGCGCGCATGACGCGGCCGCCTCCGGTGGAGGCGTGGATGTACTCGCCATCGCCGGCGTAAATGCCCACATGATAGACGCCCGAGCCGCTTCCCCAGAACAGAAGATCGCCGGGCACCAGCTCGTCCAGCGAGACGCCCGTGCCCAGCGCGCTCTGCTCGGCGGCCGTGCGCGGCAGCTCGCGCCCGAGGGCGTGGGAGAACACCCAGCGGGTGAACCCGGAGCAATCGAAGCCCGAAGGCGTCGTGCCCCCATAGGAGTACGGCACCCCGAGCTGCGCATCAGCTTCGGCAACGACCGACTGCCGCCGGCCCTCGAGCGCCTCAGCCTCGGCTTGGGCGGCCGCCTCGTCGGCCACGCCTCCAACGTAGTCGCGAATATCTTCGGCGAAGCTTTCCACTTTGGTAAAGGGGCTTTCCACCTCCGATGCATAGGCCGGAGTGTGGGCGAAGGCGGTGCACAACGCCGCCAGAAGAGCAGCCGCGACAATCATCCCCGCGGCCTTGGTGTGCGCTTTGAACATAACCATGGGGCCGAAGCCTAAAGGAGGAAGACGCGCCCGCCAACCCCCTCCACAACTTGCCCGCCTTCAGTTCACGCCCTGTGCGCGAGAACTAAACCGAACCCCCACGCCCCGTTCACGGGTTCGCCATTCATGACAAAGGCAATTAGAAGAAAGGGGGAGCCCGGCGGAGACGCGGGGTGCCCTGACCGAGCGAGTTCCGCAGCGACTGGAACAGCCCAGTGGGCTGTTCCACCAAGCGAGGACTGT
>OLRX01000214.1_pt1 | contig 56005 bp, 59 predicted proteins | sample 1672991 | NCBI WGS metagenome assembly OLRX01 (sample SAMEA3136744, study PRJEB25190) | human gut metagenome | biome: human gut; feature: human-associated habitat; material: faeces | place: Austria | collected 2013
CCTTTTTTGTCTTAGGAATAGTTCCTATATTTGCCAATGATAATTATACACTAACATGGGATTGCGGCAGTTTTGCGGCATTTGCCGGGAGTATGTAAGAGAATTGAAAGATTCTTCTGGTTGAATATTTTGTAAGATACTGGTAGAATGATACCAGGGATATACGGCTCCGGGATAGATCGTAAAGCAGGGGCTGTATGAAAAAAGGCAGATGGTAAGGAGATGGAGCTATGAAAACGAAGGGACTGAAGGTACTGACAGCTGCCGCCGTTTTAAGCCTCGGGCTTATGACTATGGAGGCGCTGGCCGCAGAAGGCTGGGCCATGTCTGGCAATACCTGGGTATATATGGACCAGTACGGAAACCGGGTGACCAATGAGTGGAGAAAGGGCGCCGATAATCTGTGGAGATATTTAAACGGAAACGGAGAGATGGCGGTCAGCTGCTGGGCAGACGAGGATTATTTTGTGGATTCCAACGGGATTATGGTGGCCAATAAGTGGGTAAAGACCCGTTCCTATTACGGCGGGGATGAGGACGTCTGGTTTTATTTTGGAAACAGCGGGAAGGTCGTAAAGGACGGCTGGAAGAAGATCGACGGAAGGAATTATCTGTTTGATTCCGAAGGCGTGATGCAGACCGGCTGGACAGAGGACAATCTGTATTATCTGGGCAGCGACGGAGCTATGAAGACTGGCTGGAGATACCTGGAGCCGCCTTATGACGAGGATGAGGACGATTATACCTATGGTCCGGAGAGCGACGACGGCCAGTACTGGTATTATTTTGCTCCCAGCGGAAAGAAGTACTGCACCTCAACCGGAGACGAGGAGGGCGAGTACCGGGTCAGCCGGATCGACGGAAAATATTACTGCTTTGATTCCACCGGAAAGATGCAGACCGGCTGGGTGTATATGGATGGAGATCCGGATTCTGCCAGCTCCAATACCATTGAGCACTGGCGGTATTTCGCGGAGCCTGAGATCAAAAATGCCAAAGTAGGAGCCGCCATCAGTGGATGGCTTTCCCTGGAGCCGCCGGAACGGCTGCTGGACAACGTGGACGAGTCGGTGGAATGGTACTACTTTAATAAAGACGGAGAGCCTAAGACCGGCCCGGAATTCGGAGAGGCCTCCACGGATGATTTTGTAAGGATCGATGGAAAGAACTATCTGTTTGATAAGCGCGGCAATCCTGTAAAGGGTCTTCACCGGGTGGAGATCGGAGATACCGGCGAATACACCTCCTACTATTTTGACGACGATTCCAGGACCGTGGTAAAGGGAAAACGGACCATCGAGGAAGGCGACGGGACCAGGAGCACCTTCTACTTCAACGAGGGAAGCTATGCGGGCCGCGGTTTCACAGGCGTCAGGAGCAATTATCTGTACTATATGGGAAAACTTCAGAAGGCAGATTCTGACAGCCGCTATATGCTGGTGAGCCTTCCGTCCGGCGGCCAGTATAAGACGTATGTGGTCAATACCTCCGGCCGTATCTCAAAGAATACGACTGTAAAGGACAGGGATGGAAACCGCTATAAGGTCAACAGCTCCGGTATCTTAACGGAGATCAACGGTGAAGCCGCTGGAAACGGCCTGCTGGGAGATCCCGTGGAGCCGGTTTACGAAGAATTTGATTAAGGATAACAAACCGCCTGTACCGGGGCCGAGGGGCTCCTGTACAGGCGGTTTTTACGCGGGCCGCGGGTCAAAGTCCGTTTGTTCCTGCACGGGACCTTGCCAGCTGCCGCCATAACCATGAGAAATCCGCGCAGCGTGCTTCTTATGATTTATATGACGATGGATGGATTCTTTTCTTTTAAAAACCGGCAGAGATCATCCCATACCTGGCCGCCGTCCGGATCCCGGAAGGGAATACAGAGATTTTCTCCGGTAAATACGGCCATGATCCCGTCCTGGCAGGCGATCCGGTTGATCCGGCTGTAATAAACGGGAATGAGCTTCTGGTCCTTCTGACGGACGATGGAAAAGTAGTTTTCGTAAAAGCAGACCGCAAAGCCGGGGTCACCTCCCAGGATCTGATCCAGCACCGAGGAAAGCCGGCGGACCAGAAAAGCCTTTCCTGCAAGATTAAAGACCAGAAGAAGGAGGGCGGAGCCGGCGTAATAAAGGGCCAGCTTATGGCGGCCCCCAAGGAAAAAGAAAAGGCCTGCGGCGGCAAAGAGGGCGGAAAGCAGGCTGACTGTGACGGAAAACCACCGGGGGAAGACATGTCCCCGGAATTTTTTTACAGCCTCCCTGGTACCGCAGCCCTCGAATATAAATGCTGGTGACATGGAAACCTCCCTGAATGATACCTTATGACATAAGAAGACCGGCATACCCGCGGGAGCATGCCGGTCGGTTTATATCCTAGATCTCTTCTCCGTCAATGAATACGTGCTTTACAACACCCTCAACAGTGAACGGCGTGCCGTCCATGATCACGATGTCAGCGTCCTTTCCTTCCTCCAGGGAACCGACTCTGTCAGCAACGCCAATGTGTTCAGCGGGATTGATGGTGATGGCGCGGAGCGCATCATACTCATCCATACCAGCCTTCATGGCAAGGCCTGCGCATAAGGGCAGGTAGTGGAGCGGGATCACCGGAGCGTCGGTGATGATGGAAACGTGGCAGCCTGCCTTTGCCAGAACGCCGGGGGTCTCCCAGGTCTTGTTCTGAAGCTCAAACTTGCTGGCATGTCCGAAGGTGGGGCCCACAGCCAGGGGAACGTTCTCCTTGGCCAGCTCATCCACGATCATATGGCCTTCTGTTACATGCTCTAAGGTAATATCCAGATCGAACTCTCTTGCAATGCGCAGGGCAGTGCACAGGTCGTTGGCCTGGTGGGCATGTGCCTTTAAGGGGATCTCTTTATTTAATACCGGGATCAGGGCTTCGGATTTCTGGTCGTAAGCCGGAAGCTTGGAAGCATCGTCACCGGCAGCCTCAACCTTTGCCTTATAAAGGGAAGCCTTCTTTAATGCCTCGCGGATCAGGGCAGCGTTGGTCATACGGCTGGTGATGGTGTTCTTCTGGTAGCAGCGCTTCGGGTTCTCACCGAAGGCGCATTTCATTGCAACGGGAAATTTCACGATCATGTTGTCCACGCGTTTGCCGTGGGGCTTCATGGCCACGAAGGTTCCGCCGATGGCGTTGGAGCTGCCTGGGCCAGTTGCCATACAGGTAACGCCGGCCTTTGCCGCCATTTCCATACACGGATCAAAGGGGTTGATACCGTCGATGGAGCGGAGCTGGGGAGTAACCGGATCATTCAGCTCGTTGTAGTCGTGGCCTTCATAGCCGATGCCGTATCCGTCCAGTCCGATGTGGCAGTGGGCCTCTACGAAACCGGGGTATACATTGAGGCCGGAAGCGTCGATGACTTCTGCGCCCTCACTGCTTAAGCCGGCGCCGATCTTTACGATCTTTCCGCCGTCAACCAGGATATCTGCCTGGAGCGGCTCTTTGGAAACAGCAGTATGGAGCGTTCCGTTTTTAATTAAGATCATGGGATAGTTCCTCCTTTTGGACTCACAGGGAGTCTGTTTTTATTCTTACGCAGCCAGGGCTGCGGTTAGAAGCTGGGAAACAGGGATCAGGATACCACATTTACGGGCATTCCCTGAAAATAAGCTTCGATATTTCCGGCCAGGATGGATACCAGCCGTTTTCTGGTCTCCAGACCCTTCCAGCCCATATGGGGCGTCAGGATCACATTGTCCATGGTATAGAGCGGATTTTCGGGAAGCGGGGGCTCCGTTTCCTGCACATCCAGCCCGGCTCCGGCGATCACTCCGGTCTTTAAGGCCTCGATCAGCGCCGGTTCGTCCACCAGGGCTCCCCGGGAAGTATTGATAAGGAAAGCCGTAGGCTTCATCATGGACAGGGTCTCCCGGTTGATCAGGTGTCTCGTCTCCGGAGTCAGGGGACAGTGAAGGGAGACATAGTCGCTTTCCCGGAGAAGCGTTGGAAGATCCACGTAATGGACGCCGTCTGCGTCCTCCCGGAAGGTCCGGGTATGGGCCAGGATCTTCATGTCCATGGCCTGGGCGATCTTTATGACCTCCCGGCCGATGTTTCCGGCTCCAATGATGCCAAGGACCTTATCATTGACCTCCACATGGCCTACCTGGAGATTTTTTGTGAAATTGTCATGGCAGCCACGGGCCAGCATTTTCATCTGGAGCTGCATGGATGAGCTTAAGTTCAGGATCATCATAACAGCCGTATGGGCCACCCGTTTGGAGCTGTATGCCGGGATGTTGCAGACCGTGATCCCCTTCTGACGGGCGGCCTCCAGATCCAGATTGTTGTATCCGGTCCCGGCTTCGCAGATCAGCTTTACTGAATCTGGAAACTGGCGGATCAGATCCCCGCCTACGGGCATTTCCTTGGTGACAACCACTGCTGCACCCTGGATCCGGGCGAGAAGCTGGTGCTGGTCCGTATCATCATAAACGGTCACATCCTCCGATAAAACAGAAAAATCAAGATTTCCGTCAAAATTCATTTTGGCGGCATTTAAGACCACGGTTTTATGATTCATGGGCGTCCTCTCTCAAAACTTATTTTGTACCTATTGTAGCATAAATTTTCCAATAAGGAAATGTTTTTTGTATAAAACTTCTTAAAAGTCTCTGTATCAGCTGCGCTTTTCATAGTCGTTCAGGGCGTCGATGGCCTGCTTCGACAGAGGGAAGATCACCAGCATATTGAAGATGGTCATAAGGCCGATGCCCACGTCGCCCAGGTCCCATACAAAGGTGTAGGCAGCCATGCCGCCCACAAACAGCATGACCAGGGCCAGGAGCTTATAGGCTGTCTGGGAAAGCCAGTTGTCGCCGAACAGGTAGGCCACATTGGAGCGGGCATAAAACAGGATCCCGATGAAGGTGGAGAAGCTGAACAGCCAGAGGGTGACGGCGATGAAGATAACGCCGAAGGAGCCCAGATGGTAATTCATGGCCGCCTGGAGAAGATCCATGCCCTCCAGACCGTTTATGAGATCTGCCGGAGCCAGGAGCATGATAAAGGCTGAGCAGCTGCAGATCACGATGGTGTCGATGATAACGCCGAAGGCCTGCATCAGTCCTGCTTTGGCCGGATGATCCACATCGGCGGCGGCAGAGGCACAGGGAGCCGATCCGGAGCCGGCTTCATTGGAGAAAAGGCCGCGCTTGACTCCGTTCATGAGAACAGCGCCGAAGCCGCCGGCAGCCACCTGGCGGAGGCCAAAGGCCTCGGAAAAAATATGATGGAAGACCGCCGGAAGCTGTCCGATGTTTTTTAAAATAATAAACAGGGTGATGAAAAAGTAGCAGCCAGCCATAATGGGGACCATAATATCCAGGACCTTGACCGTGGCATTTTTTCTCAGTACGATCACAGCCGCCAGAAGCACCAGAAGGATGGTGGTATAAAGAGGCGGGATGTGGAATGCGTTTGAAAATGCCGTGGATACAGAGTTGCTGATCACCTGGCTGATGCCGCACCAGCAGATCAGGCCGGAAATGGCAAACAGGACGGCGATCAGGGAGTAACGGGGCTTTGTCTGGCTTTTGCGGGTGAAAAAGTTATGGATATAATAGGCAGGACCGCCCCGGTAGCCGCCGTATAAGGGATCCTTTTCTTTATGGAGCTGTGCCAGGGTGGCCTCCACAAAGGCTGTGGAGGAGCCTAAAAGGGCTGTGACCCACATCCAGAATACGGCTCCCGCGCCGCCGGCGGAGATGGCGGCCACCACGCCCACCAGATTTCCCATGCCCACACGGGTGGCAGTGGCGATGATCAGGGTCTGGAAGCCGGAAATGGAGTTTTTCTGGGAAGAGGTCCGTTTTTCCACGGCAGTCTTCAGCATTTCGGGGAAGAGACGCACCGGAAGAAAGCGGGTGCGCGCCGTAAAAAAGATCCCGGCGGGGATCAGCAGAAGTACCAGGAGCGACAGACCCAGAGAGCCGCCGCCGGGCAGCGGGATCGTAACCAGATCGCCCCATAGAAGGTTGTAGATGGTTGTGATAAGCTTCATGATAGTTTTCTCCTGTAAAGTGTTATGCTTTAAAGTTATAGAAGGTATTATACTACACAGACAGGGAAAAGGGAAGGGGGATCCGTGTCTGAAGGAAGATTCCTGCGCATCCTCATCTGCGGGAGCGTAAGAATCCTGTAAGAATTTTGTTTTCCATAGTACTTGACATTGCATAGTAGTAGATATAATATAGTATTACGAAAGAGAAAGGCCGGGAAAGGAAGGGTGGACAGATGAATGCGCAGTTAAAAAAAGGCGTCCTGGAGCTGGTGGTCCTGGAATCGGTCCGGCAGAGGGATATGTACGGCTACGAGCTGGTGGAGGAGGTATCCAAGGTGGTGGACGTCAACGAGGGAACCATTTATCCTCTTCTTAAGCGTCTGACCAACGAGCGGTATTTTGAAACGTATCTGCGGGAATCCACAGAGGGACCGCCCAGAAAATACTACCATCTGACGGCGGCCGGCGTCTTGTACCGGGATACGCTGGAGAAGGAATGGAGTGAGCTGACGGAAAAAGTAGGAGCATTTTTGGAGGGATGTAAGAATGGATAAAAACACATTTATGAGAGAGCTGGAGCGGTCGCTTTCCGTGCTCCAGGAATCAGAGCTTAGGGATATATTAAGCGAATATGAGCAGCATATTGATATGAAGGTAAAAAGCGGGCTGTCGGAGGAGGAGGCCATTGCGGATTTTGGAAGTATTCCGGAGTTGACGGCGGAGATCCTGGAGGCCTATCATGTACGGGCCGATTTCGGCCCGGGACAAAGGGACGGAGACGGCTGGAGAGCAGCGGAAGACGGCCGGAACGATGGGGACGGATCCAGCGAAGACCAGGGAGACGGAGAAAAAGAACGCCGGGCGGCGTCGGAAACGTGGAAGGCCAGGGCAGCCGGATCTTTTTCGGAGCTGGGAAGACGTGCCGTAAAGCTTGCCAGGAGGGCCGGACGATGGGTCTCAGACGTTTTTGTATTCTGGAGGGAGTTTCTTGGGCGGCCTTTCCGGCGGTTTTCCAGGTTCTGGAAGCAGAGGAGGGAGGAGCAGCTGTATCTGACTGATGGAAGTATGGAGATGGAAAATGCCGGAAAGAAAAGAGGAAACGCCGGAGTATCTTTGGGAAGGACCGCCGGTTCCTTTGGGCGCAGGCTGGCAGGTATGGCAAAACGGTGCTTTAACAGTCTGATCCGTCTGACCGTCTGGACCGCCAGGCTTTTCTGGAACGGGGCCTGGATCTTTCTGGCAGGCTGTATGGGCTGTACAGGACTTATGTTTTTATTCTGTCTTGGAGTCCTGGCCGTGCTGATGGTCCAGGGATATCCGGTGGCCGGAGTGACACTGGGCTGTCTGGGAGCGACGATGAGCCTGTTTTCTGCCGCCGGTCTGGGCATGACCCTTCGGTGGAAAAAGCAGAAAAAAGGACCGGGAGCCGTTTCCCAATGGGAGAATGGGGAAGCAGAAGAGGAAGCGTCTGCAGGAACAGAGGCGGCCGGAGAGGAGAACCGGGCGGAGAGCTGGAAGGAGAGCCAGGAAGAGAACCGGGAAGAGACATGGAAGGTGAACCAGGAGGAGATCCGGGAAGAGACATGGAAAGAGAGCCAGACAGATATCCCGGCAGAACCAGAGCATGAAAGCGGATGCGGAAAGGAAGGCGGGCAGTATGCGTAGGATACAGAAGATTTTATTTGGGACATTCCTGGGAGGCGTCCTGCTCTGCGGTGTCGGGGCAGGAACTGCGCTGGTGGAATACTCGTCCTTTACATATGCGGGGGAGAAGAAGATCGGCTGGGAGGATCTGGAGACGAAGAATCTGGATTTTTCATTTGACAGGCAAAAAGGCAGCCTGATCGTGGACACAGGCTTCTGGGGACGGAGAGTCAGCGATGGGATCGAGGCCGATCCGGCGGTTCCGGAGGGGATCATCCGATATGAGGTCACTTATAATAAGAAGCGGGTGGAGCCGTTCCTGGAGTTTTATGAATTTCTGGAGGGACCTGGAGCGGAAGATCCAGGCGGGGACGGCGGACAGACCAAAGAAAAGACGGCCGGGGAGCCTCAGGGACGTCTGGAGCTCATGGCCTCCAGCCGGGGAGGCGACCTGGAGATCTTTATGGAATGTAAGGACGAATTTTTAAAGGAAGTGAAAGAGAAACGGATCTCCAGCTATGAGCCGGCGTATATCACAGAGGTGCGGATCCTTGTGAATCCGGCTGACATGGAGGCAGTGGAAGAAAACAGATAAAATTGACCGGGGACGCGTATTGTGCTACAATAAGGAAGGCGGCCTCCCACAGATGTAAGAGGCATACGCCAGAGACGGAAGATGCGGAGGCAGAATATGAACGTAAGAAAAGAACTGGTCCAGGGGCTTAGGGATGGCTTTCCCATTGGGCTTGGATACGCACCGGTGGCGTTTACCTTTGGATTTATCGCGGTTTCCGGGGGACTTCCCCTGTGGGCGGCGGCGCTGATCTCCTTAACGAATCTGACCAGCGCCGGACAGTTTGCAGGTACGAACCTGATCCTCCAGGGAGCCGGATACATCGAGGTGGCCATGACCACCTTTGTGATCAACATCCGCTACATGCTCATGTCCCTGTCCCTGGGACAGCGGCTGGAGAAGGGAACGGGGATCCTTTCCAGAATGGGCTTTGGCTTTGGGATCACAGACGAAACCTTTGTCATGGCGTCACTGAAGCCTGGGATCCTCCGGGCGCCCTATCTGTTTGGACTGATCCTATTCCCGATCCTGGGCTGGAATCTGGGTACGATCCTGGGCGGAAGCATTTCTGCAGTGCTGCCGGAAGCCCTCCAGAATGCCATGGGGATCGCTTTATACGGTATGTTTATTGCGCTGATCGTACCGGCCTCCCGGGATTCCATTCATGTATTTCTGATCGTTGTGATGGCAGTGGCGGCCAACTGTATGTTAAAATATATCCCTGTATTTTCCTTTATCTCCCCGGGCTTCCGGATCATCCTGTCCACAGTGGCTGGAGCCGGACTGGGAGCGGCCCTGTTCCCCAGGGACGAGGCGGAATACGTGAAAAAGGAGGGGGAGACGGAGTAATGGAATCGCTTGATATGAAGCGGGCAGTGATCTGTATTTTTCTCATGGCGCTGGTGACGTACGTGCCCCGGGTACTGCCCCTTACAGTTTTCAGAAAACAGATCAGGTCCAGATATATACGGTCGTTCCTGGATTATACGCCCTATGCGGTACTGGGGGCCATGACCTTTCCGGATGTGTTCACATCCACAGGAAATCTTGTTTCGGCCCTGGCAGGAACGGCGACGGCGTTTGTGCTGAGCTATTACAGGAAGGGACTGGTGACGGTGGCCTGCTCTGCCATCGCAGTCGTGTATATTGTGGAGCTTCTTTTATAGGAACTGGCAGTTTTGGGTATCTGAGGAGGTGTTTTGCATGCTGGTATTAAAGGGATCAGAAGCGGCGGCAAGGATCAAAAAAGAGGTGCAGGAAATGGTGGAAGGGCTTGGGGGCCATGTTCCCACGGCGGCCATCGTCCGGGTCGGCGAGAGGCCGGACGATCTGTCGTATGAGAGGAATGTGATGAAAAAGATCGCATCCTTTGGCATGGAGGCCCGGTCCTTTGCATTTCCGGAATCCATTAGCGAAGGGGAGTTCCAGGCAGAATTCCAGAAGATCAATGACGATCCTTCCATCGACGGGATCCTGTTATTCTGTCCTCTGCCGCGCCACATGAACGGCCGTACCTTTGAGGAGCTGATCCGGCCGGAGAAGGATCTGGACGGGATCAGTCCGGTGAACCGGGCCAGGATCTTTGCGGGAGAGAAGGACGGCTTTGCCCCATGTACGGCGGAGGCGGTCATTGAGATCCTAAAGACCTACCAGATCCCCATGGAGGGAAAGCGGGCCGTGGTGGTGGGCCGGAGCATGGTGGTGGGACGGCCGCTGTCCATGCTGTTTTTAAAGGAAAACGCCACAGTCACCGTCTGTCATACGAAAACGGCGGATCTGAAAGCCGTGTGCCGGGAGGCGGATATCCTGGTGGCGGCGGCCGGTAAGGCGGGAATGATCTCCGGGGAGTTTGTGAAGCCCGGCGCAGTGGTGGCTGACGTGGGGATCAATGTGGATGAAAACGGAGCCCTTAAGGGCGATGTGGAGTGGGACGGATTGGAAGCCGCAGCGGCCGCCGCCACACCGGTGCCTGGGGGCGTGGGCTCTGTGACAACGGCAGTGCTGTGCCGTCATCTGGCGGAGGCGGCCCTGCGGAAATATGGAGCGGAGCAGGCGCAGAACTGAGCAGACTGAATAAAAATCTCCTGGAAATGGCATACTGGTTACAGGTAATCTATTTTCAGGAGGTTTTTTATGTGGGGAATTCTGGTGGCGCTGATCTCGGGGGCGCTCATGAGCCTTCAGGGCGTCTTTAACACGGAGGTCACAAAGCAGAGCAGTATCTGGGCAGCGGCCGGCTGGGTCCAGGCCACGGCGCTTATTACGTGTGTGGTCCTTTATTTCTGTACGGGCCGCGGAGAGATCTGGGGCATGTTTTCCATAGACAGAAAATACATGCTGCTGGGCGGAGTCATGGGCGCGTTCATCACATGGACGGTCATTAAGAGCATGGACGGGCTGGGACCGGCCAGGGCCACGCTGCTGATCGTGGTGACGCAGATCCTGGTCTCTTATGTGGTGGAGGTGTTTGGGATGTTCGGAGTGGAGAGGGCCGGGTTTGAGTGGAGAAAGCTTCTGGGAGCCGCTGTTGCCATTGCCGGGATCATTGTGTTCCGCTGGTAAGGGCAGAGAGAAAGTTTTCAAAAATAGACTTGTTTTTGGCCGGTGGTTTGGATAGAATAGAAGAAGGCAGAGCAGTATCTTCCGGAATATTTTTCGGGAGGTGCGAATATGGCAAAAGGATACTGGAAGGCCGTTCTGGCAGCGGCTTTTTTCATAGTGGCCGGAGTCTGCTACGGCGGTTCTCTTTTCCGGGAGGGAAGCATAGTCCTGGAAGGGGAGACGGCGGCCGGAGGGGCCGGGGTGCAGACGGCGGACGGGGCAGAAGGAAGCGGCCCATGGGCCGGTGAAGGGGCGGGCAGCCCTGGGACCCATGGAGCAGAAGCCGGTCCAAATACAGAAACAGAAAGCGCCCGGGCAGAGGTTGAAAGGCCCGGGTACTTTGTACATATCTGCGGCCAGGTGAAGGAGCCGGGCGTTTATGAGCTGCCGGAGGGAAGCCGCGTGTACGAGGCTGTGGAGGCGGCCGGAGGCTTTACAGAGGAAGCGGCTGCCGAAGCCTTAAATCTGGCAGAGAAGATCACGGACGGAATGAAGATCACTGTATATGACCGGGAAGAGGCCAGGACCCTGGAAGCATCCGGGACGTCTGAAGGCGGAGGTCCGGGATCCAGCGGGCTTGTGAACCTTAATACAGCCAGTAAGGAAGCGCTGATGACCTTGAGCGGGATCGGCGAATCAAAGGCGGAGGATATCATCCGTTACCGGGAAGAATCCGGAGGCTTTAAAAAGATAGAAGATATCATGAAGGTCCCTGGCATCAAGAATGCTGGTTTTCAGAAGATAAAAGACAGGATAACAGTTTGAGTGGAGGAGAAAATGGCAAGAGTTCTGGTTGTTGACGATGAAAAACTGATCGTAAAGGGCATCCGGTTCAGTCTGGAACAGGATGGAATGGAAGTAGACTGCGCATATGATGGAAACGAGGCGATCGAAAAGGCGAAGGAAAGGGAGTACGATGTGGTGCTCCTGGATGTGATGCTGCCCGGCCATGATGGGTTTGAGGTCTGCCAGGCGATCCGGGAGTTTTCTGAGATGCCTATTATCATGCTGACCGCCAAGGGCGGGGACATGGATAAGATCCTGGGCCTGGAATATGGAGCCGACGATTATATCACCAAGCCCTTCAATATCCTGGAGGTAAAAGCCAGGATCAAGGCTATCATGCGCCGGAACTCCAGAAGGAATGGGAAAAACGGACGCCAGGAGGATCATATGGTGGTGTGCGGCGATCTGAAGCTGGACCGGGAAGGAAGACGGGTTTTCATCCAGGAAAAAGAGATCAAGCTGACCGCCAAGGAGTTCGACCTTCTGGAGCTTCTCGTGACCAACCCCAATAAAGTATACAGCCGCGAGGCCCTTCTGGGCTACGTCTGGGGCAATAAAGCCATGGACAACGGAGACGTGCGCACCGTAGACGTCCACGTCCGCCGCCTGAGAGAAAAGATCGAGCCCAGTCCCAGCGACCCCAAATACGTCCACACCAAATGGGGAGTGGGATACTACTTCCGCGCATAGCAATGAGCAGTGCGAAAAAACACAGCCCGAGATCTGCGTCATGCTTGCATGAAAGCAGATCGCCGGCTGCGTTTTTTCATAGGGCGAACGCCCGCGAGCCAGGGGAAGCCTCCGGCTTTCCCTGGCCTGGCACTGCGTAGTCCATCATCCCAATCCCCCCAACCCCACCTTCAAAGGAGATCACCATGCAAAATACAAACATCAAAACAGACATCAAGATCATCCAGGCCTCTCCCGCGGACCTTGACGCCGTCACCGCTGTGGAGGCCGTCTGCTTCCCCGCCGCCGAGGCGGCGGGACGCCAGTCCTTTGCCCATCGTCTGGCCGCGTTCCCGGAGTCCTTTTTCCTGGCCGTACACGATGGACAGATCATAGGCTTTATCAACGGCTGTGTGACCAATGAGACCACCATCCGGGACGAAATGTACGAGGACAGCAGCCTCCACGACCCTAAGGGCGCATATCAGAGCATTTTCGGCCTGGACGTGCTGCCGGAATACAGAAACTGCGGCATTGCCGCCCTGCTCATGGAGCATATGATCGGAGACGCCAGAGCCAAAGGCCGCAGAGGCCTGATCCTAACATGCAAGGACCGACTGATCCATTACTACGAGAAATTCGGCTATAAAAACATGGGCGTATCCGCCTCGGTCCACGGCGGGGCAGTGTGGTACGATATGCTTTTGGAATTTGAGGACCAGAAATCATGAGGATCACGCTGATCACCGTAGGAAAGATCAAAGAAAAATTTTACCAGGACGCCATAAGCGAATACGCCAAGCGCCTGAGCCGTTACTGTAAGCTGGATGTGATCCAGGTGACCGATGAAAAGACGCCGGATGGAGCCAGCGAGGCCCTGGAGACCCAGATCAAAGAAAAAGAAGGAAAACGGATCCTGGAAAATATCAAGGACGGCAGCTTCGTCATCGCCCTTGCCATCGACGGGGCCATGCTGGATTCGGTGGAGCTGGCGGGAAAGATCGAAAAATGGGGGATCTCCGGCGTGAGCCAGCTGGTGTTCATCATCGGCGGCTCCCTGGGACTGTCAAAGGAGGTGCTTTCCCGGGCCGATTATAAGCTGAGCTTTTCCAAAATGACCTTTCCCCATCAGCTGATGCGGGTCATTCTGCTGGAGCAGATCTACCGCAGCTACCGGATCATCCAGGGAGAACCATACCATAAATAATGCCAGGGGCGGACCACAAGCCCGTCTCCCGGCCATGCCGGAAGACCAAACAGACAGCGGGGATACGATGAAAACGATCGCGATCATAGATGATGATATCCATATTGGAGATATGCTGGAGGAGATCCTGACAAAGGAAGGCTATTCCGTTCTCCGTGCCTACTCAGGCACAGAAGCGCTGTATCTCCTGTCAAATAAAAAAATGGATCTGGTGCTGCTGGATCTGATGCTGCCCGGACTTTCCGGCGAGGAGGTTCTGCCGCATATTGGGAAGATCCCTGTGATCGTTCTCAGTGCAAAGGTGGATGTGCAGGATAAGGTAAACCTTCTGCTGGGAGGCGCAGCAGATTATATGACAAAGCCCTTTGACACCAAGGAACTTCTGGCCCGCATTACGGTCCAGCTCCGCAGGGCAGAGCAGCATGGGAAAAACGGTGTTCTTTCTGTTGGAGATCTGGCGCTGGATACAGAGACGTTTTCTCTGACAGTCCAGGGACAGGCCGTGAAGCTGACCCGGACAGAATATGCCATTCTGAAGCTTTTGATGGAAAATCCCAGACAGGTCATTGCAAAGAGCGTCCTTCTGGACCGGATCAGCATGGACACGCCGGACTGTACCCAGAGGTCTTTGAAACAGCACATCAGCAACCTGCGTAAGAAATTACAGGCCGTCAGCGGTGGGGATCCCATTGAAACGGTGTGGGGGATCGGGTTCCGGTTAACAGAACAGAAATCCTGACCATATTTTGACGTTTTTCCTGACCACTTTCTTGACTTTTATTTTGTATACTGGAGTCATTAAAGGAGGTAAAAAGTATGCGCTATGTTTTGCAGACCAATAGCCTGACAAAAAAATATAAAAATTTCCAGGCGCTGAACGGCCTTACGATGAATGTTCCCGAAGGCTCGGTCTATGGCTTTGTGGGAAAGAACGGGGCAGGCAAGACCACGCTGATCCGTCTGATCTGCGGACTGCAGGAGCCGTCTTCCGGCGATTTTACTCTTTACGGCATCCAGAGCGGCAGCAGGGACATGTCCAGGGCCCGCCGGCGCATGGGAGCCGTGGTGGAGACACCGGCTGTTTATATGGATATGACTGCGGAAGAAAATCTGAAACAGCAGTACCTTATTCTGGGGCTGCCGTCTTATGACGGGATCCCCGGGCTGCTGAAGCTGGTGGGACTTGAGGACACTGGAAAGAAAAAGGTAAAGAACTTTTCCATGGGCATGAAGCAGCGGCTGGGCATTGCCATTGCCCTTGCCGGGGATCCGGATCTCCTTGTCCTGGATGAACCGGTCAACGGACTGGATCCCCAGGGGATCGTGGAGATCCGTGAGCTGATCCTGAAGCTGAACCGTGAAAGGCGGATCACGGTCCTGATCTCCAGCCATATTCTGGACGAGCTTTCCCGGCTGGCGACCCACTATGGGATCATAGATCATGGCCGCATGGTAAAAGAACTGAGCGCAGAAGAGCTGGATGCTGCCTGCCGCAAGTGTATCCGCATGGAGGTAAGCGATACAGGGATCCTGGCCCGTGTCCTGGATTCCATGCACCTGGAGTACAGGATCACCTCGGAAACCACGGCCGACCTGTTTGCAAAGCCCAGTGTAACGCAGCTTGCCGTTTCCCTGGCAGAAGAGGGCTGTGAGGTATTGTCCATGACGGAGAAGGATGAAAGCCTGGAAAGCTACTATCTTTCCCTGATCGGAGGTGGAAACCATGATTAGACTGCTTTCTGCCAGCTTATACCGTCTGAAAAAAAGCGCAGCTTTCTGGTCCTGCCTCATTGGAATGCTGGTCATAGCCTCGGTATTTATGGTGATGCAGGCCACCAGTATGGAGTATACGGTTCCCTTAAGCCGGGTGATCTTTCTTCCTCTGAGCTTTTATGGTGTGGCCGCTGCCGCCATGGTCAGCGTATTTACAGGAAGGGACTTTGCCGATGGGTTTATCCGGAATAAGCTGATCTTTTCCAAAAGCCGGAGCCAGGTGGTCCTTTCCCAGCTCGTGACAAGCTGCATTGCCTGCGGCCTGGTCTATTCCATTACGGTCCTCTATACCTTTGGGACGGCCCGGTTCTTTTTTGAAAATAACGTGGAGCCGGACCTGTTTGCCGGGTATTTTGCCCTGGGCCTCAGCATGAGCGCGGCGATCGCCTGTCTGTTCTGTGTCATTACACTTTTGTGCGGGGACCAGACCCGGGCGGTCGTATGGTGTATGGGGATCTCTTTTGGAATGCTGTTTCTCAGTCTGCACACCAACCAGATCCTGGTGCAGACCCGGTATAAAAACGGGGCCCTGAACCCGCATTACGTGGAAGGAGCAAAAAGAGTCCTGTATGGGATCTTACATGATCTGAATCCGTGCGGGCAGGCCGCCCAGCTTTCCTGCTGGGAGGTTTTGGAGCCCATAAGGGCGGTCCTCTGCAATGGGCTGTGGATCCTGGGAACAGCGGCTGCCGGAATCGTTCTGTTTCAAAGAAAAGATATAAAGTAAGAGGGATATTATGGAGCTTCCACAGTTGATCATTCTTGGAGTCCTGCTTCTGATGGCCGTTATCCTGGCTGCAAAGGTTTATTTTCTGCACAGATCCGCAGAGGAGATCGCAAAAGCGTTCCATGACATACGGACGTCGGATACCAACACGCTCATTTCAGTTTCCTCCAGGGACCCGTATATGCGGAGGCTTGCTGCGGATATCAATCTCGAGCTCCGTCTGCTCCGCAAAGAGCGCCGGCGCTGTCAGCAGGGGGACCTGGAATTGAAGGAGGCCGTTGCCGGCCTTTCCCATGACCTGAGAACGCCGCTCACGGCGCTCATCGGCTATCTGGATCTTCTGGAGCAGGAGGAAAACGGCGAAACGGTCAGGCGTTACCTTTCGCAGATCCGCAACCGGACAGAGGCGCTGAAGGATCTGACGGAGGAGCTGTTCCAGTACAGTGTGGCCGCGTCCTCCCAGGAGCTGCATCCGGAGCCTGTGGATGTGGTCGGGGCGCTGGAGGAAAGCCTTCTGTCGTTTTACGGCGTCATGCAGGAAAAGGGCATAGAGCCTGTGATCCATCTGCCGGAAGCTCCTGTCTGCCGCAGTCTGGATATAAGTGCGGTGAACCGCATTTTCTCCAATATCGTCAGCAACGCCCTTAAGTATTCAGACGGGGATCTCTTCGTCTGCATGGATCCGGACGGCGGAATTTCTTTTATCAATACGGCACAGAACTTAAACGCCGTCGCCGTGGGAAGAATGTTTGATAAATTTTATACAGTGGAGGCCAACAGAAATTCAACAGGCCTCGGATTATCCATAGCAAAAATCCTGACCGAGCGGATGGGCGGCAGCATTGAGGCAGAGTACAGCGAGGGAAAATTAAGGATCCGGATCCGGTTCCCAGAGGCTGGAAAACTGCTGGAGTGAGCCGTTCCCTCTCTGGCACGCTGGCACGCCCGATGGTGCCGCCGGCTGCCAGGAATGGGCCGCTCCCTTTAAAACCTTTCTTAAAATCAAAACCCATAGCTTTACCCCTGTCTGATTCAAAGTTTTCATTGTACATGATCGGATCCTTTATTCTGCAAGAACTGCTGTTGCCATGAGCATTTCATGATCTAAACATCCCCCAAGCACAGAACGAAAAGCCATTGCTGCGCCGCAAAATAATTTTTCCTATAAGCCTTCCGGTTAGTCCTGACTGCATAACATCCGCTTTCCTTACCATCCTTTTGTCTGGGAAATTCCATTGGCCCTGCCGGAAATTCAGATTCATAAACCTGTCCCGCCGTCATATACTGAGGTAAAGGAGCGTGAGGAATATGACGGCAGAAGAGCTGAAGCAGATATTTGGACGGGCTGTTCCGGATAGAGGGAAGCTCCAGGAGATCCGCCTGCGGGCGGGGAAGCCGGTGCTGGTCTTTATGGACGGCCGGGAATACATGGTGGGCCGGGAGGGGCTTCTGGAGCCGGATGCAGACCTGTCTCCGGTCCTGGCAGATCCGGCGCTGATCCGGGAGATCCTGGGGATCTTTTCCAGGCATTCCCTGTATGCCTTTGAGGATGAGATCCGCCAGGGCTTTCTGACCATCGAGGGAGGCCACCGGGTGGGGATCGCCGGAAAGGCCGTCACCGAAGGCAGCAGGCTGAGGACCATCAGGGACATATCCAGCCTGAATATCCGCCTGGCCCATGAAAAGCCCGGCTGCGGGGATCCGGTGCTCCCCTGGCTCTATGAAAACGGCCGGCTTCAGAATACGCTGATCCTGTCGCCGCCGGGAGCCGGGAAGACCACACTTTTAAGAGACGTGGTGCGCCAGGTATCCAATGGAAACCGGTACGGGCCGGGTCTCCAGACAGCGGTGGTGGATGAACGGTCAGAGCTGGGAGCCTGCTTTAAGGGGGTACCCCAGTGCGATCTGGGAATGCGCACGGATGTGATGGACGGATGTCCAAAGGCCCTGGGAATGGTCATGATGATCCGTTCCATGGCTCCCGGCGCGGTGGCGGTGGATGAGATCGGGGACCGGGAGGATCTGGAGGCGTTAAGATACGTGATGAAATGCGGCTGCCGGATCCTGGCCACGGTCCACGGAAGTTCCCCGGAGGATCTGAAAAAGAAGCCGGTGCTGGCAGAAATGGTCCGGGAAGGAATGTTTTCCCGGTATGTGGCGCTTTCCAGGCGGATGGGGCCGGGAACCGTGGAGGCTGTGTGCGACGGGGAACTGAGGCTGCTGGCGGGAAAGGGGTGCCAGAATGAGGGGAATGGGGCCGGAAGCCTGGAAACAGAAGGAAAAGCGGAGGCTCCGGGAGCATGAGATATATAGGGATCCTTATGATGGCTGGGGCATTGGCTGCGGGAGGCTTCTGGGCCGCAGACCAGTGGAAGGAAAAGCTGGAGCTTTTGCTCCTGTTCCGGCAGATGATGTTTTATTTGAAGGGACAGATCCTGTATGCCAACGCCACGCTGCCGGAAGCGCTCCGGGAGGTGGGAGGACGGTACGCAGAGGGACGGAGCGGTTTTCTTAAGGAGCCGGGCGCGTTTTTCCTGCGGGTGGCAGAGCGTCTGGAGGAGCAGGGAGACGTGCCGTTTCCTGTGATCTGGAAGGAGGAGGCGGAGCGGTTTCCGCCGGGATTTCCCCTGGAGGCAGGGGACCATAAAAATCTCCTGGCCCTGGGAGAGAATCTGGGCTACGCCCATAAGGACATGCAGGAGCGGACCCTTCTGTTTTATCTGGAGGAGACGGACGGCTCCATCGGGTTTTTAAAGAGGGAAATGGAGAGCCGGACGAAGCTGTACCGGTGCCTGGGCATGGCGGTCGGGCTGTTTCTCATGGTGGTCATGGCGTGAAATGGCATAGGAGGATGGCATGGGTGTAAATCTGATCTTTAAAATTGCGGCAGTGGGGATCCTGGTGTCGGTGATCTGCCAGGTGTTAAAGCACAGCGGAAGGGAGGACCAGGCGTTTCTCACCAGCCTGGCGGGGCTGGTACTGGTGCTCTTCTGGATCGTTCCTTACATATATGAGCTGTTTGAAACCATAAAAAATCTGTTTGCCCTGTGAGGAAGGGGGAAGGCGTCATGACGATCATACAGGCGGCGGTCCTGGGGATCACGGCGGTGGCCCTGGCGGTCCAGCTAAAGCCCCTGCGCCAGGAATATTCGGTGTACCTGATCCTGGCGGCCGGTCTTGTCATTGGCTTTTTAAGTATTTCCAGGCTGGAGCTGATCCTGGACACAGTGCGGGCCATCGGGAGCCAGATCCGGGTGAAGAACATTTACCTGGGAACGCTTTTAAAAATGGTGGGGATCACATACATCGCGGAATTTGCCTCCGGGATCTGCAGGGACGCGGGATTTTCGGCTCTGGGGACCCAGGTGGAGATGTTCGGGAAGCTGTCCATCCTGGCGGTGAGTGCGCCGGTGCTCCAGGCGCTCTTAGAAACTCTCCAGGTGTTCCTGTCATGAGGAGGCAGAAGAAGGCCCTGCGTTTTTTTCTGGCCCTGGCCCTTTTCCTGTTCATGTTTTCCGGCCTGGCCCGGGCGGAGGAGGCAGTGGAGGAGCCCTATGCCCTGGAGGATTTTAACATGGAAGAGATCCAGAGGTTTCTGGACAGTCTGGACCGGGATCAGACAGGCGGCCTGTCCTTTGGCAGCGTCATGAAGGAGATCATGGACGGAAACCTTGGAGGGGTGCTTGGGGAGCTGGCCGGGAGGATCCGGGAAGGATTTTTTTCTGAGATCCGGACCAACGCCAGGTTCGTGGGACAGATCATCCTGCTGGCATTCATTGGAGCCGTTTTTTCGGGTTTTTCCAATATTTTCGGGTCGGGCCATGTGTCGGAAACGGGCTTTTACGTGGTATACCTTTTAAACATGGTCTTTCTGGCGGCCAGCTTTTTTGCCAGCGTGACCATTGCCGGTTCTGTGGCAGAGGAGCTGATGGAATTCATGCGGGTGCTCCTTCCGGCGTATTTTCTGGCCGTGGCCATGGCGGGCGGCGCGTTCACCTCCACGGCGGTCTGCGGCTTTACCTTTGGAGCCATCGGCGTGGTCCAGGCCGTGGTCTCCGGCGTGCTCCTTCCTCTGATGCGGGTCTATATGATGCTGGTGTTAGCCGGGAACCTTTACAGGGAGGACATGATCTCCAGGACCACAGAGCTTTTGCGGCAGGGGATCTTGTGGACCTTAAAGACCATGTTCGGGATCATCGTGGGCTTCCATGTGATCCAGGGACTGGTGCTGCCCCAGGCGGATGCCTTAAAAAATGCATCGGCCATGCGGCTGGCCCAGATGATCCCCGGCGTAGGGGCCGGAGCAGGAGCCATATCCCAGATGGTCATGGGCTCGGGGATTTTGATAAAGAATACAGCCGGGGCGGCAGCGGTCCTGGTGCTTCTTTTTATGGCGGCGGTCCCGGTCATCAAGCTGCTGGTGCTGATGTTCCTTTATTATATGGCGGCGGCGGTGATGCAGCCGGTCTGCGATAAGCGGCTGGTGGCATGCATGACCGGGGCGGCGGCTGGCCATGGGATCCTTTTAAAGATCGTGGGCTGCTCCCTGGCTTTGTTTTCTGTGACCATCGCCGTTCTCTGTGCGTCCACCAACGCCGTCTGGTATGCGGGGTAGACGGGAAAGGAGGAGGATTGGAAGCAGTATATGAATGGATCCGCAGCCTGGTGTTTTATCTGATCCTGATGACCACGGTCTTAAACTTCCTTCCGGACCGGAAATATGAAAAATACCTGAGGCTTTTTACGGGGATGGTATTCATTCTCCTGGTGTTCGGGCCCCTGGGGGATCTTACAGGGCTGGAGGAACGCATGGCCGGGGCCTTTGGCCGGATCACCTTCCAGAATGATGTGAAGCTCTTACAGAGGGAGATCGCCGACGCGGACGGGACCCGGATGAAGCGGCTGGCGGACAGGTACCGGCGGGCGGTGGAAACGGATCTTATGACCATGGCGGAGAGTGCCGGTCTGGAATGCAGACAGGCAGAGGCAGTGGTGGAGGAGGATCCGGAGCGTCCGGGCTTCGGTTCAGTGCTGGAGGTGAAGCTGATCGTGGGGATCCCAGAAAGCGGGAGCCCGGGGCCCCTGGAAGGGGATACGGAGGCCTTCCGGGGACAGGGAGCGGAAACCTGGAGCCGGGAGGAAAACGGCCGCGAGGCTGGGCTGGAGCGGCGCAGAAGGGCCAACCGGGAGATCGGAAATCTGAAAACAAGGATAGGAGAGTATTATGGAGTGGAAGAAGGACGGATCCGGATCGATCTGGAGGATGAATAAGGAAAAGCTGATCTTTGTATTCTGCTCCGGGCTGCTGCTGTTCGTGCTTTCCATGCCGGGGACAGAAAAGGAACGATCCCTTGAGGCGGCGGCTGTGGGAAGCGGAGGGATGGAAAACATGGACCGGAGCGGAACCGGCCGTCTTCTGGACGGGCTAGCGGACGGGCCGGAGAAAGGGGAACTCCCGGGCCTTTCCGGAGGGGCGCAGGCCGTCTCCGGAGGCAGCGGCGGATCTATGTATGAAAAGGAGCTGGAGCAGCGGATCGCCGGCCTCCTGGACCGGGTAGAGGGCGTAGGAAAGGCAGATGTGATGGTGGTGCTGAAATCCTCGGAGGAGCGGGTGTTCCATGTGGATAAAAATTCCAGGACCTCAGCCACAGAGGAAAAGGGAGAGGACGGGCGCACCGTAAGGGAGCAGGAACTCTCTGAGAGCACCGTCATGGGCGGCGGGAACCAGGGGCCTGTGGTAGAAAAGGAGCTGACGCCGGAGGTGGCCGGTATCGTCATCAGCGCTGACGGCGGGGGAAGCGCCAGTGTGCGTGCGGAAATTTCTGAGGCCATGGAAGCATTATTCGGGCTGCCGGCACATAAGATAAAAGTATTAAAGAGGGTGAAAGAAGGAGTCTGAGGAATGAAACGGATATTCAGGAGAAACCAGGTGATCATCACCACGCTGGCGATCATGATCGCGGCAGCCGGATATTTAAATTATTCTGCAAAAAAGGAGGTGGCGGGCTCGGATGTGTTTGAGGCGGGGATGATGGAGATCTCCGATGAGGACATTCTGGCGGAAAACCAGGCGGTGAACCGGGCGGACGACGGTACATTAAAGGAGATCCAGAGTCTGGACGGGGAGCTTGAGAGCGCCGGAAGCCTGGACGCAGAGGCCGGAGGGGAGACACAGGCGGCAGACTCTGCGGGAAGCAGTGAACCGGCGGGAAGCGAAACAGAGGCCGCAGGCCTTGAAAATCCCGGGGAGGCGGTGCTCACCGGAGGCACCAGTGTGTCCGAGTACATAGCCGGCGTCCAGCTGAGCCGTGAGCAGATCCGGGCGAAGAATAAGGAGACGCTCATGGAGCTGATCAATAACGGCCAGATCCCGGATACGGAAAAGCAGGCAGCCATCCAGAGTATGATCCGGATGACGGAGATCTCTGAAAAGGAAAATGCGGCGGAGACCCTGCTCCGGGCCAAGGGCTTTGTGGATCCGGTGGTCAGCATCACAGAGGACCAGGTGGATGTGGTGGTCAATGCGGTGACTCTGACCGACCCGGAGCGGGCCCAGATCGAGGATATCGTAAAAAGAAAGACAGAGGTGGGGGCCAACGGCATCGTGATCACGCTGATGGATCTGGCCGAGTAAGGCGGTTCCTGTATGCGCGCCGCAGAAATCTTCTGGAAAAGCCTATGCAAAGTTTTGTGGTTATGGTATAATGTCTGGAAACAGACATTATACCATCGCGCATCTGGTTTCTGCGTTCACCGCAGAAATCCAGGCGCCCAATTCCCCGAAGGGGTACCATGCCTGAAGGACATGGTATAATGTCTGGAGGACATGGTAGGAAAACTATGATCGCAGGAGGTAATCATTGTGGCAGCGGATACAGTAAGAATCAGTCATAAAGTATATGAGAAGGATCAGATCGGCGAGGTACAGATCGCAGACGAAGTCGTGGCAATCATTGCCGGCCTGGCGGCGACAGAGGTGGAAGGCGTGGACTCCATGGCCGGAAACATCACCAACGAGCTGGTTGGAAAGCTGGGAATGAAGAACCTTTCCAAGGGTGTAAAGGTGGATGTAACGGAGGAGCACGTTTCCGTGAGCCTGTCTCTGAATCTGAAGTATGGGTACAGCATCCCCAAGGTATGCGAGGTGGTCCAGGATAAGGTAAAGAGCGCCATTGAAAATATGACGGGGCTCATCGTTCTGGATGTGAACATCAAGATCGCCGGCGTAAGCCTGGAGGAAAACCAGTAAGGAATAAACGTAAAGGCCGCTGTCCGCAGAAATTGCGGGCGGCGGCTTTTTCCTGTGTCCAAAAACCCGGCGGAAAAACCATAAGAAACACGCTGCGTGGATTCCTCATGGTGATCACGGCAGCCTCCAGAGTCTCGTGCAGCCATGGACGTTTGCCCGCTGCCCGCGTAAACAAAAAAGGAGCCTTATCATTTCTGATAAAGCTCCTGTATGACCTGTCCGGGAATCGAACCCGGGTTTACGCCGTGAGAGGGCGTCGTCTTGACCGCTTGACCAACAGGCCGAATCATCAAGCCTGTTTATAATACCATGGATTTCAAAAAAAGCAAGTCTTTTTTTGAAAAAAAATAATTTTTTTTTGTCTGCCTGCTGTGTCCAGGAAGCGCCGTGCGTCTGTCCTATGGGGATACTGTTTTTTGCGTCCGTATACATAAAGGTCTTGTGAAACTATGCAGATTCATGTATAATCGAAAGATAAGACCAGAAAATGAAATCGAAGAAACGGTTCAGATTATAAATGGAGGTAATCCGATGACCAGAAGGGAAGCTCGGGAACATTGCTTTAAGATGCTGTTCTGCCAGGATTTTTATCCGGCAGAGGAAAAGGAGGAACAGCTGGAGCGGTATTTTGACGCTCCGGTGGAGGACGTTACAGGAAAGGACGGAGCGGACGAGGTGCTCCACCAGGTGGACCTGGAGGGAGCGGATAAAACGGCCCTGGAGGCCCGGGTGGAGGCTATCATGAAAAAGATCCCGGAGCTGGATGAGAAGATCAACGGGGTGGCCGAGGGCTGGAAGACCAGACGCATGGGCCGGGTTGAGCTTACGATCCTCCGGCTGGCTCTTTTTGAGATGAAGGAGGATCAGGAGATCCCGGAGAAGGTGGCCATCAACGAGGCTGTGGAGCTGGCCAAGAAATTCGGCGGAGACGGGGCCCCGGCCTTTGTCAACGGGATCCTGGCGAAGCTGGTGGAAGAAAGATCCGAATAAAATCAAGGCCGGAGAGCAGCTATGGCGGGAGTATATTCAGTCACGCAGGTGAATTCGTATATCAAAAATATGTTTGTCCAGGACTTCCTTCTTCGCCGGCTCTCGGTGAAGGGGGAAGTTTCCAACTGTAAATATCACAGTTCCGGCCACATTTACTTTACCTTGAAGGATTCGGGAGGGACCCTTTCAGCCGTCATGTTCGCAGGCCAGAGAAAGGGGCTGGGCTTCCGTCTGGCAGAGGGCCAGCAGGTGGTGGTCAAGGGGACCGTTGACGTTTACGAGCGGGACGGAAGATACCAGCTTTACGCGTCGGAGATCGAGCTGGCAGGCCGGGGCGACCTGTACGTCCGGTTTGAAAAGCTTCTGCGGGAGCTGGAAGAGATGGGGATGTTTGCAGCCCAGTATAAGCGGCCGATCCCCAGATATGCCATGTCCGTAGGGATCGTGACAGCCCCCACCGGGGCGGCCATCCGGGACATCATCAATATCAGCAGGCGGAGGAATCCCTATGTGCAGCTGATCCTTTATCCGGCCCTGGTACAGGGACAGGGAGCCAGGGAGAGCATCGTAAACGGGATCCGTACCCTGGATGCCATGGGACTGGACGTTCTCATCGTAGGCCGGGGCGGCGGCTCCATCGAGGATCTGTGGGCCTTCAATGAGGAGGAGGTGGCCCGGGCCATTTTTGCCTGTGAAACGCCGGTGATCTCTGCAGTGGGCCACGAAACGGATGTGACCGTTGCCGACTATGTGGCGGACTTAAGAGCCCCTACGCCTTCGGCAGCGGCAGAGCTGGCTGTCTTTGATTACGCCAGGTTTGCGGCGGATCTGGAAGCCAGAAAGCGGAAGCTTTCCCGGGAGATGGGCTTTTTCCTGGATCAGGTAAAGGGAAGGCTGCGCCAGGATGAGCTGAAGATCCGGCTTTACCATCCCCAGCATGTGATCCGGGAAAAAAGGCAGCGGCTGGCGGACCAGGAGGAACGGCTGGAGCGGATCATGGACGCCCGCACCGGGGAGAACCGGTCACGGCTCCAGAGCCGGGAAGAACGCCTCTCCCACGCCATGGACCGGAGGATGGAAAACGACAAAAAAAGGCTGGCAGAGGCCAGCGGCAGGCTCTGGGGGCTTTCTCCTTTGAGAAAGCTGAGCCAGGGCTTTGGATATATCGAGGATCAGGAGGGAAAACGGCTGGGCTCTGTAAAGCAGGCGCCGCCGGGGAGCGGGATCACCGTACAGGTGGCAGACGGAACGCTTTCGGCCCTGGTAACGGAAAGGAATGAGGAGTCGGGATGGCAGAACTGGATAAAAACGGAGCAGACATGACCATAGAGGAAACGTTTGCGGCCCTGGACGATCTGATCGGCCGCCTGGAGGGCGGAAAGGGCTCCCTGGAGGATGCCTTTAAGAATTATGAGGAAGGCATGCGGCTGGTGAAGAGCTGCAATGAGAAAATAGAAAAGATCGAAAAGCAGATCATGGTCCTGGGCGGAGGACCGGCGGAGGAAGAGGACGATGGAACGCAGTTTTAAAGAATTACTGGAACAGAAAACGGCGGAAACAGAGGCGGCGGTGTATGCGTACCTGCCGGAGGAAAAGGGCTTCCAGAAGACGATCTTCGAGGCCATGAATTACAGTGTAAAGGCCGGAGGCAAGCGGCTCCGTCCCCTTCTCATGATGGAGACATACCGGATGCTCGGCGGAAAGGGAAAGGAGATCCTGCCCTTTATGGCGGCCATCGAGATGATCCATACCTCATCTCTGATTCACGACGATCTGCCCTGTATGGATAACGATGAGCTGCGCCGGGGAAAGCCTACCACCTGGAAGGTGTACGGCTATGATATGGCGGTGTTGGCCGGAGACGCACTGATGATCTTTGCCTTTGAGACGGCGGCTAAGGCGCTGGCCCTGGGCGGAGATCCGGAGCGGGTGGCCAGGGCCATGGGGATCCTGGCAGAAAAGACCGGGATCTATGGAATGATCGGCGGTCAGACGGTGGATGTGGAGCTGACAGGAAAGCCGGTTCCGGAGGAGCAGCTCTCCTTTATCTACCGGTTAAAGACCGGGGCGCTTTTGGAGGCGTCCATGAGGATCGGGGCGGTGCTTGCCGGAGCCGGAAAAGAGGAAGAGGAAACGGTGGAACGGATCGCTGCCGACGTGGGAATGGCGTTCCAGATCCAGGACGACATCCTGGACCTGGTGAGCACCGCAGAGGTCCTGGGAAAACCGGTCTTAAGCGATGAAAAGAATGAAAAGACCACTTATGTGACGTTAAAGGGACTGGAAAAGGCAAAGGCAGAAGTAAAAACACTCTCAGACCGGGCAGCAGACGCTTTAAACAGCCTTCCGGGAGATAAGGAATTCCTGGGAACGCTCATTAAGACTCTGGTGGACCGGGAGAAATAGGACTTAAAGGAGTAGGAACGGAATGCTTCTGGAAAAGATAGAACAGTCTTCGGATATCAAGAAGCTGAAAGCGGAAGATTATCCGGTGCTGGCGCAGGAGATCCGGCAGTTTCTGCTGGAAAAGATCAGCCGTACAGGCGGTCATCTGGCCTCCAACCTGGGAGTCGTGGAGCTGACCATGGCCCTGCACCTGGCCTTTGATCTTCCGAAGGATAAGATCATATGGGACGTGGGCCACCAGGCCTATACCCATAAGATCCTCAGCGGGAGAAAGGACGGCTTCGACGATCTGCGCCAGTTCGGCGGCATGAGCGGCTTCCCAAAACGGAAGGAGAGCCCCTATGACGCCTTTGACACGGGCCACAGCTCCACCTCCATTTCCGCAGGCCTGGGAATTGCCCAGGCCAGAGAGATCCTGGGCGAGGACTATTCGGTCATCTCCATCATCGGAGACGGCGCTTTAACGGGCGGCATGGCCTATGAGGCATTGAACAATGCGGCCCAGCTGAAGAAAAATTTTATTATCGTATTAAATGACAACGAGATGTCCATTTCAAAAAACGTGGGCGGCATGTCCCGGTACCTGAGCAATGTCCGTACCAGAGAGGGCTATGCGGATCTGAAGCTTAAGGTGGAACGCACCCTGCGGTCCGTGCCGGTGATCGGAAAGGCCATGGTCAACGGCCTTTTCCTGGCTAAAAACGGGATCAAGCAGTTTTTAGTGCCAGGGATGCTGTTCGAGGACATGGGGATCACCTACCTGGGGCCTGTGGACGGCCACAATGTGGAGGAAATGGTCCAGGTCTTAAAGGAGGCCAAGCGGGTCCGCCATGCGGTCCTGGTCCATGTGCGGACCACCAAGGGAAAGGGCTATGGCCCGGCGGAGCAGAACCCCTCCCGGTTCCACGGAGTGGATCCCTTTGACATTGAAACGGGAAAGCCGTTAAAGAAAAAGCAGTTCCCGGGATATACGGATGTCTTTTCGGAAAAGATCTGCGAGCTGGCAGAGAAGGATCCACGGATCGTGGCAGTCACGGCGGCCATGCCCGACGGCACGGGGCTTTCCAGGTTTGCAAAGCAGTTCCCGGACCGTTTTTTTGACGTGGGGATCGCTGAGGCCCATGCGGTCACCTCGGCAGCGGGAATGGCATCGGCGGGCTTAAAGCCTGTGGTCGCGGTGTACTCATCGTTTTTACAGAGAGGCTACGATCAGATCCTCCACGATGTCTGTATCCAGGAGCTTCCAGTGCTCTTTGCCATCGACCGGGCCGGTCTTGTGGGCAGCGACGGGGAGACCCACCAGGGGATCTTTGATATCTCGTTTTTAAGCCTGGTTCCCGGAATGAGCATCATGGCTCCGAAAAATCTGTGGGAGCTGGAACGGATGCTGGAATTCGGCGTTGGCTTTGACGGTCCTCTGGCTGTCCGTTACCCGAGAGGACAGGCCTACCGGGGCCTTTCCGAATTTGATGCGCCGGTGGAATACGGAAAGGCAGAAATGCTTTTTGAGGAGAAGGACATCGCTCTTTTTGCCCTGGGAAGCATGGTCAGCACCGGAGAGCATGTGAGGGAAAAGCTGAAGGCCAGAGGATATTCCTGTACTCTGGTGAATGCCCGGTTTGTAAAGCCCCTGGACACGGATATGATCGACCGGCTGTGCAGGAGCCATAAGCTGATCGTCACCCTGGAGGAAAATGTGCTGCGGGGCGGCATGGGCATGTGCGCCACCCGGTACATCCATGAACACCATCCGGAGATCCATGTGATCCAGGTGGCTCTTCCGGACGCCTATGTGGAGCATGGGAACGTGTCGCTCTTACGGGAAATGCTGGGGATCGACAGCGATTCAGTGATCAAACGGATCTTTACGGAATATTTAGATCCATATGACAGTCATGGAAATATGAAAATACAGAACAGTTTCGATTGTCCAAATAGTACAGAGAAGGAGCGTCAGGATCCATGAAGGAACGGTTAGACGTGCTGTTAGTAAAAAAGAATCTGGCGGAGTCCAGGGAGAAGGCCAAGGCGGTGATCATGGCCGGGATCGTCTATGTGGATGACCAGAAGGAGGACAAGGCCGGCTCCATGTTTGAGGAGACGGCAAAGATCGAGGTCAGGGGGAGCACCTTAAAATATGTGAGCCGGGGCGGTTTAAAGCTGGAGAAGGCCATGACCCATTTCGGCGTGACCCTGGATCAGAAGATCTGCATGGACGTGGGAGCGTCCACCGGCGGGTTCACCGACTGCATGCTGCAGAACGGGGCTGTGAAGGTCTATTCTGTGGATGTGGGCCATGGACAGCTGGCCTGGAAGCTCAGGAACGACCCGCGGGTGGTCTGCATGGAAAAGACCAACATCCGGTATGTGACCCCGGAGGAGATCCCGGACAAGATCCAGTTCGTCTCCATTGACGTATCGTTTATCTCCCTTACCAAGGTCCTGGGGCCGGTGAAGGCTCTTATGGAGCCGGACGGCCAGGTGGTATGCCTCATTAAACCGCAGTTTGAGGCGGGCCGGGAAAAGGTCGGGAAAAAGGGAGTGGTCCGGGAGCGGTCCGTCCACCTGGAGGTGATCCGCATGGTGGCGGCTTTTGCAGGAAGCATCGGCTTCGAGGCCCTGCATCTGGAGTTCTCACCCATCAAGGGACCGGAGGGAAATATTGAGTACCTTCTGCATTTAAGAAACGATGCCGGCGGAAACGTTTACGAAAACAGCTCCATTGATGCGGAGGAGATCGTAAACCAGGCACATGAGACGCTGGATTAGGAGTTCCGGCGGGAGCAGCATATGAAACATTTTTATATCATTGTCAACGAAGATAAAGAAGATACAAAAGCCATGGGTGCGAGGATCACCCGGTATCTGGAGGACCATGGATGCACCTTCAGGACCTCCAAAGGCGTGTTCAGCAAGGGAAAACGGTTTACATCCGTTTCCGACGTTCCGGAGGATACGGAGTGTGTCATCACCCTGGGCGGAGACGGGACCTTTATCCAGGCGGCCAGGGATCTGGCGGGTACAGGCCTTCCTATTGTGGGCATCAACCTGGGGGATCTGGGATATCTGACCCAGATGGGAAAGGGGGGCAACCTGGAGGAGCTTCTGGATGCCCTGCTTTCAGACCGTTATGAGATCCAGGAACGGATGATGCTCACAGGCAGGATATACCACAAGGGAAGACCGGAGGCCAGCCATATTGCCTTAAACGATATCGTACTGGCCCGGGAGGGGGACATGCGTGTCCTGAAATTTAAGATCTACGTCAACGGCCAGTTCCTGTATGAATACAGTGCCGACGGGGTGATCGTCTCCACACCTACGGGCTCCACGGCCTATAACCTGTCTGCAGGGGGCCCCATTGCCCAGCCGGACGGGGAGCTTCTGATCCTGACGCCGGTGTGTCCCCACACGCTGACGTCCCGGACCATCGTCCTGGGACCGGAAAGCCGGATCCGGATCGAGATCTCGGAAAAAAATGAAGGATGCCAGGCGGCCGCCTTTGACGGGGGTACCAAGGTGGCGCTGACCCGTGGGGATTATATTGAGATCGAACGGTCCAAGATGGTGACCCGGGCAGTGAAGCTGGACGACCGGTCATTCCTGGATATCTTAAAGCACAAGATGTACGACGCATAGGGGAAGAGGGCGGAGCCGGCCGGGGCCGGAGCCGCGGATGGAAAAGGCAGAGCACGTTGTAACCGGAGGGATACGGAACAGTTACAGGAAAGGGGTAACAGACATGAAGGTAGACAGACACAGCAAGATCGTAGAGCTGATCGGCAAGTACCAGATCGAGACGCAGGAGGAGCTGGCTTCCTATTTAAAAGAGGCCGGATACCATGTGACCCAGGCCACGGTCTCCAGGGATATCCGGGAGCTGAAGCTTACGAAGGTGCAGAAGGAAAATGGCCGCCAGTGCTATTCGGTGATGCAGCATCAGAGGGACTTCGGGGAGAAGTATATCCGCATCCTGCGGGACTGCTTCGTATCCATGGATATGGCCCAGAATATCCTGGTCATTAAAACTGTGTCCGGCATGGCCATGGCGGTGGCAGAGGCTTTGGATGTGATCGGCTTCCACGAGATCGTGGGCTGTGTGGCCGGAGACAATACCATCATGTGCGCCGTAAGGACTGTGGACGATACGATTCTTCTGATGGATAAGCTGAAAAAGATCCTGAATGAGCAGAATTGAGGTGATGGAATGCTGCTGGGCTTACACGTAAAAAACCTGGCCCTGATCGAAAAGGCCGAGGTGGAGTTTACCGGAGGGCTTAATATACTGACCGGAGAGACCGGAGCAGGAAAATCCATCCTCATCGGATCTGTGGGTCTGGCGCTGGGAGGAAAGGCGTCGAAGGACATGATCCGCCAGGGCGAGGACAGCGCCCTGGTGGAGCTGGCCTTTTCCGTGGACGATGAGAAGAAAAAAAACGCTCTGGAGGCCCTGGACATCGCGCCCGATGAGGACGGCCTCCTTATCATTTCTAAAAAGATCACCCCGTCCAGGACGGTCAGCCGGATCAACGACGAGACGGTGACCACCGCAAGGCTTAAGGCCGTCACCGGACTTCTCCTGGACATTCATGGACAGCATGAGCATCAGTCTCTTCTCCATAAGCAGAAGCATCTGGAGATCCTGGACGAATATTCCCGGAATGAAACGGAAAATCTGAAAAGAGACGTGGAGGAAGGTTACCGGAAATATCAGGCCCTCAGAGAGAAGCTTTCGGGCTTCCATCTGGATGAGGAGACGAGAAAGCGGGAGTCGGATTTTCTGCGGTTTGAGATCCAGGAGATCGAAAATGCGGCCATCCGCCCGGGGGAGGAGGAGGAGCTTTCTGCCGTCTGCCGGAAATTTTCCCACAGCAGGAAGATCGCCGAGGCCATGCAGACGGCGTTTATGGCTGTGGACGGAGCCGATCTGGGCCGTGCGGTGAAGCATGTGGAGAACGCCGCCGCCTATGATGAAAATTTAAACGATATTTTAAAAGAGCTTTCCGATGCAGAGGACATCTTAAACGGCGTGGCCCGGTCCATTTCCGATTATATGAATGAAATGGAGTTCGATGAGGAAACCTTTAAACAGACGGAGGAGCGTCTGGACCGGATCCGCAGCCTGATGGCCAAGTATGGAAATTCGGAGGAAGCCGTTTTAAAAAGCCTGGAGGAAAAAAGGGAACGCCTTCAGGAGCTGGAAAACTATGAAGAGCTGGCAGCGCTGGCATCCAGGGAGCTTGAAGCCCAGACCCGGTCCATGGAGCAGCTTTGCGGGACCCTTTCGGAGGCCAGAAAGCGTGCGGCCCGGGTCCTGGAGGAACGGATCGGGGCAGAGCTCATGGACTTGAATTTCCTCCATGTGGATTTCCGGATCGATGTGAGGGATCTGGAGCATTTTACGGCCCAGGGCGCCGACGAGGTGGAATTTATGATCTCCACCAATCCGGGCAGCATTCCGCCCAGACCGCTGGGAGAGGTGGCCTCCGGCGGCGAGCTCTCCAGGATCATGCTGGCCATCAAGACGGTGTTGGCGGATACGGACGATATCCCTACACTGATCTTCGACGAGATCGACACCGGCATCAGCGGGCGCACAGCCCAGAAGGTGTCAGAGCGGCTTTCCTATATTGCCGGAAAGCACCAGGTTTTATGCATCACCCACCTGCCCCAGATCGCGGCCATGGCCGATACCCATTTTGAGATCCGGAAAACCGTAGAAAATGGAAAAACGTCCACCAGGATCCATAAGCTGGGAAAAGAGGAGCAGACCGAGGAGCTGGCAAGGCTTCTGGGCGGTGCGGAGATCACAGGCGCGGTGCTTGAAAATGCAAGGGAAATGAAGCGGCTGGCGGAAAAGAAGAAGAGGGAGCTGCTGGAAGAACGAAACGTCATCTAAAAACTGACAGGCTGAAAAGAGAAAAGGATCACATACTAGGAGAGGAGCATATCACTGCCCTCTCCTTTGCCGTTACTGGGGAAATTGCAGACGCCGTATGTTATGGACAGGGAAAAGCCGGGGCAGAATCATAAAGAAGAGGAGGTTTTGCCGTGACAAGAAAGGAACGACTGAGAAGGATCCTGGCCGGTGTCTTTTGTTTTTCTCTGGTCTTTACCATTGCGTTCACATGGGGCTATGTGAAGCTTGCAGTGCCGGACCGTCTGAACCTGGTGGTCAGCGAGGAGGAGATCTTCAATTTTACCCTGCCTCCGGGCGTCACCCTGGAGAGCGACAGCGAGGAGGTAGTCCTGGGGAACGCGTCCAACATCCCCGCAGGAAAAGTCCGGATCCAGACCGCAGAGCCGGTGTCCATGTATGGCGCATCTGAAGGAAGCTACCACCTGGGCATGAAGCTTTTCGGGCTGATCCGCATGAAGGACATCCAGGTGGATGTGGTGGACGGGATGTATGCCGCGCCCTGCGGCGTACCTGTGGGGATCTATCTGAAGTCCAGAGGAGTCATGGTCGTTGGCACCGGGGAGATCGTCAACGACGCGGGCAACGTAGTGGAGCCGGCCTTCGGCGTTCTGAAATCCGGAGACTACATCGAGACAGTCAACGGACAGGAGATGGAGGACAAGGACGATCTGATCCAGGCCGTCAGCGCCAGCAGCGGAAGGCCCGTTTCCCTGGAGGTGCGCAGGGACGGGGAGCTTTTAAAGGTGGAGCTGGAGCCGGTGCTGGCAGAGGATGGGACCTATAAGCTGGGGGCCTGGGTCCGGGACGATACCCAGGGGATCGGGACCGTCACCTACGTGGACATGAACGGCTCCTTCGGTGCCCTGGGCCATGGGATCAGCGACAGCGACACAGGAAAGCTGGTGGATATCCGGGGGGGAGAGCTCTACGATACCCAGATCATGGGAATCGAAAAGGGAACATCAGGAAAGCCCGGAGTCATGTCCGGGGTCATCTATTACGGAAAAGGCACAAAGCTGGGGGAAGTGACCGCCAATACAGAGGAGGGGATCTTCGGGACCGTCAACCGCCGGTTCCTGGAACGGTTCCAGTCCGAGGCCATTCCCGTGGGCTTCCGCCAGGACGTCCACAAGGGCCAGGCCTTTATCCGCAGCGACGTATCGGGGGAGATGAGAGATTATGAGATCGAAATTCAAAAAGTGGATCACACGAGTCTTCAGAAAAATAAGGGGATGGTGATCCGTGTTGTAGACGAAGAGCTTCTGAAGCTCACCGGCGGTATCGTACAGGGCATGAGCGGCAGCCCCATCATCCAGGACGGCAAGCTCATCGGAGCCGTCACCCATGTATTCATCCAGGACTCCACAAAAGGCTACGGGATATTTATTGAAAACATGCTGGAGCATTGAGTCCAGGCTGGACAGGAGTAATAAGGAGGCGCTGCAAGCTTGCTTGCAAGCGTCTCCTTATTGCGAGTGTCCAATTTGGCGAAAGCCAAACACCGAGGAAAAGCGGAGCTTTTTCGAGGTGGCCTGGACGGGTCAGCGGAACCGTAGGCAAGCCTGCTTGCAAGCGTCTCCTTATTGCGAGAGGACGATCTGGCGAAAGCCAGACACCGAGGAAAAGCGAAGCTTTTTCGAGGTGGGCTTGGACGGCCCGGTGGAAAAACCAATATAGCCCGCCTTTTAACGATGCATACCATATTTGACTTTTTTTCAAAAAATATTGTATTTATTTATATTTTGTGATACTATATCCACACAATGAGTGGATACATAAGGAGAGCGAGATGGACAAAAAAGAAAGGATTGAAAAGCAGATAGGCACATTAAAAGGAATTCGTGAAATGCTGGATATGAACAGGACAGAATTTTCACGATACATGGATATTCCACTAAGAACATTAGAGGAATGGGAAGCGGGAAGAAGACAGATGCCGGAGTACGTACTCAGATTAATTGCATATTACGTTAAGGTGCAGAAGTTGATGAAGGAAAAAGGAATAGAATTGGAGGAACGATATGAACAAAAATGAAATTGTAATTTTTGAAACAGAGGATAAATTGATAACGCTTCCTGTGGCAGTAGATCATGAGACGGTCTGGCTGAATAGAAATCAAATGGCTGAGCTTTTTGACCGGGATGTAAAAACAATTGGTAAACATATTAATAATGCTTTGAGAGAAGAGTTAGAAAGTGATAAGGCAACTGTCGCAAGATTTGCGACAGTTCAAAAAGAGGGTGAACGTGAAGTAGAACGACAAATTGAATATTATAACCTGGATGTTATCATTTCTGTCGGCTACCGTGTAAAATCAAAACGAGGCGTTGAATTCCGGCGTTGGGCAAATTCAGTTCTTAAACAGTACATATTGAAGGGCTACGCAGTAAATGATAATCGTATCAAGCAGTTAGGTGAGGTGATACGAATTATGAAGCGGACCGAAAACGAGTTGGATAGCAGGCAGGTTCTTTCTGTAATAGAAAAATATAGCAGTGCACTGGATTTACTGGATTCTTATGATCACCAGAATATGACACGGCCAGAAGGAAATCGTGCGACATATGTTCTTACCTATGAGGAATGTATGGACGTGATCCAGAGCATGCGATTCGGAGATGAATCCGATTTGTTTGGAAAAGAAAAGGATGATTCTTTCAAAGGCAGTATCGGTAATATTTATCAGTCATTTGGAGGAACAGATATCTATGAATCTTTGGAAGAAAAAGCTGCAAATTTGCTGTATTTGGTGACCAAGAACCACAGCTTTTTCGATGGAAATAAAAGAATTGCTGCGACAATGTTTCTCTATTTTCTTGATAAAAATGAAGTACTGTTTATAGATGGACAAAAGAAAATAGAAGATGCTACTTTAGTAGCACTAACCATTATGATCGCAGAGTCCAGACCAGAAGAAAAAGAAATGATGATAAGCGTGATTATGAATTGTATGTTATAAAGCTTGATTTTAACTTTGGAATATTGTTCTTAATGACGATCACTCATGAGCGGCAGTCGCCAAGGTCTCGTGCAGGCACGGACTTTGGTTCTTGCCCGCGTAAACCAAAGCAGACAACACAACGCGAACCATTGTGACGCCTGCTTTTTGACTGTCCCGATTTAACTTAGATGGCTCCAATACGGCGCGTCTTTTAACGACGGACGCCATATTGAGCTTTTTAAATTAAAAAAGATTGTATTTCTATGTATTTTGTGATACGGATTATGAAGCGGACAAAAACGGACCGGACAGCAGCCCGGTTCCCTCTTATCTCGTTCCTTTTTCCCTCAGCTTACAATCGGCAAATGTAAAGCCGACCATGAGAATAAAACCAGCGGCATAGGCGGGGAAAATACCATGGAATGCCCTGCAACAGAAACCGTTGTTCTGCACACACATGTATGCGCCTGTTACGCAAATGGAGGTATACACCAATGAAAAAGAAAATAGTCCGGACGATCACATATAAGGCTGTGGACCCCATGGGGGCCGGGAACAGGGAGGCGAGAGCATCCCTGGATCTGGACAGCCGGACAGATGCGGCTGAAACAGGTGCCGTGCATTGAGCGGAATGCCAAGTTTACATAAAAGGAGAGACCATATATGCCACAGGATAGAAACAGCTCCGGGAAAACAACGGCGTACTTCCATCTTCCGGGCCTGTTTGAGTTTTATGAGCTGTACAAGAGATTTCTGCCGTTATTTTTTGAACATAGGGAATATTTTTACGAATGGTGCGGGATCGGCTCCATATACGGCGCTCCGGCGGGATGCATCTGGGGCGGGGGCCGTGTCGGGGAAGGAGACCAGGATCCGGGAGAGGTCCTGGCGCTGCTGGAGAAGTACGGGATCTCTGCCCGTCTGACCTTCAGCAATTCCCTGCTCAGGGAGGAGCATCTTGCGGACCGGAAATGCAACGCTCTCTGCGCCATGTTTGAGAAGAGCGGGAAAACGAAAAACGGCGTTATCGTTCATTCGGAGCTTTTGCTGGAGTATTTAAAAAAGAAATATCCAGGCCTTTATTTTGTTTCCTCCACCACAAAGGTACTGACAGATTTTGACCGGTTCACAGAGGAGGTCGACAGAGAGGAGTTTCGCTATGCAGTGCCGGATTTCCGGCTGAATAAGGCCCTTGACCAATGGGATACGCTGTCAGAACGCCAGAAGGCTAAGGTGGAATTCCTGTGCAACGAATGCTGTTTCTATGGATGCAGGGACAGGAAACGCTGTTACGAGGCCGTCAGCCGGAAAAATCTCGGGGAGGACGGTCCGGACCACTGCTGTACGGCTCCCGGCGCAGGGGAGGGCTACCGATTTTCCAGAGCCATGAAAAATCCAGGATTCATCGGAGCAGAAGAGATCCGGAGCGTCTATCTTCCCATGGGCTTTTCTGATTTTAAGATCGAAGGCCGTGGACTGGGCAGCGCCCTGGTCCTGGAGTTCCTTCTTTATTACATGACCAGGCCGGAATACCAGATCCATGTGAGAGAGGAGATGTATCTGGATAATATGCTGGATCTGTTTTAGGCGCGGCCTGTAAAACGGCGGAAAATCCACTTGCAGCCTTTCTGCGGATGCGCTAAAATAAACCGGGAAATTAAAAGGAAGCGAGGCGTCATATGGGAACGGATATGACAAAGGGACGGCCCCTGCCGGTCCTTCTGCGGTTTACGATACCGCTTTTGCTGGGAAATCTTTTCCAGCAGTTTTATAATATGGCCGATACGATCATCGTGGGCCGGTATATGGGAGCCGGAGCCCTGGCGGCCGTGGGCTCCACCGGGATCATCATGTTTCTGATCACAGGCTTTGCCCAGGGACTCACCTCCGGCTTTACGATCCTGACGGTCCAGCGGTATGGAGCCGGGGATACGGCCGGTGTAAAGCGGAGTGTTTCTGCGGGGATCTTTCTCTCAGCTGTCACAACGGTGGTACTCACAGGCTTTTTCCTGGCGGTCATGGATCCGCTCCTTCGTCTCATGCAGACACCGGAGGACATTTTCCAGGAGGCGGGCCGGTATATCAGGATCATTGCCGCAGGAACGGCGGCCTGTGTATTCTATAACCTGTTTTCTGCCTTTCTGAGGGCTGTGGGAAACGGCCGGGTCCCGTTGTTTTTTCTGGTCTTTTCCGCCTGCTTAAACGTGGCGCTGGATCTGGCGCTGATCGTGGGCGGAGGCATGGGCGTGGAAGGCGCGGCCCTGGCAACGGTGCTTTCCCAGGCAGTATCGGCAGTATTATGCGGTGGGTATATTTTCTTAAAAACGCCGGATCTGACGCCGGGAGCCGGTCAGTGGCGTCCCCACAGAGGAGACGTCAGACGGGAGCTGTCCATTGGAATTCCCATGGCTCTCCAGTTTGCCATTACAGCCTCCGGGGGCATGGTCATGCAGTCGGCTGTGAACCAGTTTGGTTCCCTGGCGGTGGCGGCCTATACGGCGGCCGGAAAGCTGGAGACACTGGTGGAGCAGGGAATGATCGCCCTGGGCCAGGCCATGGCCTCCTATGCCGGCCAGAATTTTGGAAAAGGGGATCTGGACCGGGTGAAAAAGGGAGTCCGGGCGGGCATGACCGTAACAGTGGTCTATGCGGTTATGGCAGCAGTCCTGGGGACTGTTTTCCTGCGTCCGGCCATGAGCCTTTTTTTTACAGGTGATATAAGCGCCGTGATGCCCTGGGCCAGGACCTATATGAACATCTGTGTGGTGTTTTTTGTCCCGTTGGGTGCGATCTTTGTATATAGGAACGTGATGCAGGGATGCGGATACGGCTTCCTGCCCATGGCCGGGGGGATCGCAGAGCTGCTGGCAAGGCTGGTGACGGCGGTCCTTGCCATGAAAATGGGAAGCTACGTTCTTACATGCTTCTGCCATCCGGCGGCATGGACGGCAGCGGCGGTGTTTTTGTGGGTCTCCTATGAGCGGGTAATAAGAAAGGCAGAGAGGGAGAAAAAGGCTGAGGATCCCCCAGCCGCATTTTAACCAGGAAAGGATAAGAGTATGAAGAACAGTGAATGCAGCATCAGCAACATATACAGGCTGGACGGGAGGGTGCCTCTTTTAAAGGCAGTGCCCTTTGGACTCCAGCATATTCTGGCCATGTTTGTGTCGAATCTGACGCCGATCACGATCATTGCGGCCGCAGGGGGGCTTTCCCAGGCAGAGGTCGCCGTTCTTCTGCAGAATGCCATGCTGGTGGCCGGGATCGCAACGCTGATCCAGCTGTTTCCGGTCTGGAGGATCGGTTCCAGGCTTCCGATCGTCATGGGTGTCAGCTTTACGTTTGTTACGGTGCTGAGCACCGTGGCGGCCAGCTACGGATATCCGGCCGTCATAGGCGCAGTGATCTGCGGCGGAGTCTTTGAGGGCGTCATCGGCCTGTTTGCCAGATACTGGAGAAAGATCATTGCCCCTGTGGTCGCCTCGTCGGTGGTGATAGCCATAGGATATTCCCTGTTTACGGTGGGGGCCAGATCCTTTGGAGGCGGCTATGCGGAGGACTTCGGCTCGGCCTCCAATCTGCTTCTGGGAGCTGTCACACTGACCGTCTGCCTGGGCTGGAACATCCTGGCACGGGGATATCTGAAGCAGCTGTCTGTGCTGGCAGGACTTGTGGTGGGATATATCCTGGCGGTGTTTATGGGCAAGGTGGATCTGTCAGTGATCTTTTCAGAGGGAATCGTTTCCCTGCCAGCGCTTCTGCCCTTTGCACCGGAATTCCATATGGGAGCCATTTTTTCCGTTGCCATTATCTTTATGGTTTCTGCGGCAGAAACCATCGGGGACACGACTGCCATGGTCTCTGGAGGGCTGGGCCGGGAGATCACCTCAAAGGAGATTTCCGGTTCCCTGGCCTGCGACGGCTTTGCTTCCGTCGTTTCTGCCCTGTTTGGATGCCCTCCGGTGACCTCATTTTCCCAGAATGTGGGGCTCGTGAACATGACGAAGGTCGTAAACCGCTTTACCATTGCCACCGGGGCCGGCTGTATGCTGCTGGCCGGATTCCTGCCACCGGTGGGGAACTTTTTTGCATCCCTCCCGGAATCCGTTCTGGGCGGGTGCACGATCATGATGTTCGGGACCATCATGGTATCGGGGATCCAGATGCTTTCCAGGGCTGGATTTACCCAGCGGAACATGACCATCGCCGCCCTGTCGCTCTCTGTGGGTATCGGTTTTACTGCGGCCAGTGAGATCGACCTGTGGCGGATATTTCCGGAGGTGGTCCAGTCCGTATTTTCCGCCAATGTGGTAGCTGTGGTGTTTGTCGTATCCATATTGCTGAATCTGATCCTGCCGGAGGATATGGAGCTGGAGCGGATCCAGGGGTAGTGGAAACAGGCGGTCAGGCGTTTCGTCAGCCGCAGAACTGAATAAAGGAACCGCCCCGGAAAAGGCGCTGCAAAGCAGATGGGAATGTATCTGCAAAGCAGCGCCTTTTTACGCGGGCAGCGGGCCAAAGTCCGTGCCTGCACGAGACCCTGGAGGCTGCCGCGATAACTATGAGAAAATCGCGCGGCGTGCTTCCTATGGTTTATGTGAAATGGATCTGGGGGGCGGAAAAGAAAAAATCCCGAAAAATTAGCACTCACCTCTTGACAGTGCTAATAACATGTGTTATATTCTGCCTAGAACAAATAAACAAGATCATTTCCTTTTCAAAAGGAGGATTGTATATGAATATCAGTAAGTTTACACAAAAGTCAGTGGAGGCCGTCCAGGGCTGCGAGAAGCTGGCTTATGAATATGGAAACCAGCAGATCGACCAGGAACATCTCCTGGTGAGCCTCCTGCGGCTGGAGGACAGCCTGATCATGAAGCTGGTGACGAAAATGGGGATCTCCGGCGGCCAGTTTTTAAATGAGGCGGAGCAGGCGTTAAATAAGCTTCCAAAGGTTTCCGGCGGCGGCCAGGTCTATCTGACCAACGATCTGAACAAGGTCCTCATCAGCGCAGAGGATGAGGCAAAAGCCATGGGAGACGAGTACGTTTCCGTGGAGCACCTGTTCTTATGCCTGTTAAGGGAGCCAAACCGGGCTTTAAAGGAGCTGTTCCGCTTATACGCCATTGACCGGAACAATTTTTTACAGGCTCTTTCCACCGTCCGCGGAAACCAGCGGGTGGTCAGCGACAATCCAGAGGCTACTTATGATACCTTAAATAAATATGGGGCCGATCTGGTGGAGCGGGCCAGGGACCAGAAGCTGGACCCGGTCATCGGCCGGGATGCGGAGATCCGGAATGTGGTCCGGATCCTGTCCAGAAAGACAAAGAATAACCCGGTGCTCATCGGAGAGCCAGGCGTCGGAAAGACGGCCGTGGTGGAGGGGCTTGCCCAGAGGATCGTCCGCGGCGATGTGCCGGAGGGCTTAAAGGATAAAAAGCTGTTTTCCCTGGATATGGGAGCACTGGTGGCAGGAGCCAAATACCGGGGCGAATTTGAGGAGCGGTTAAAGGCTGTTCTGGAGGAAGTGAAAAAGAGCGAGGGGCAGATCATTCTCTTCATCGATGAGCTTCATACCATTGTGGGAGCGGGAAAGACCGAGGGTTCCATGGATGCCGGAAATATGTTAAAGCCCATGCTGGCCAGGGGCGAGCTCCACTGCATCGGCGCCACGACCCTGGACGAATATCGGAAATATATTGAAAAGGATCCGGCCCTGGAGCGGCGGTTCCAGCCGGTGACGGTGGATGAGCCCACGGTGGAGGATACCATCTCCATCCTCCGGGGACTGAAGGACCGGTATGAGGTCTTCCATGGAGTAAAGATCACCGATTCGGCCCTGGTTTCGGCGGCGGTCCTGTCCAACCGGTATATCAGCGACCGGTTCCTTCCGGATAAGGCCATTGACCTGGTGGACGAGGCCTGTGCCATGATAAAGACCGAGCTGGACTCCATGCCCACCGAGCTTGATGAGCTATCCAGGAAGATCATGCAGCTGGAGATCGAGGAGGCAGCCTTAAAGAAGGAAACCGACCATCTGAGCCAGGAGCGGCTGGCGGATCTCCAGAAGGAGCTGGCGGAGCTTCATGACACCTTTGCCTCCCAGAAGGCCCAGTGGGAGAACGAGAAGGCGTCGGTGGACCGGCTTTCCAGCCTCCGTGAGGAGATCGAGAGCCTGCACCGCCAGATCCAGGACGCCCAGCAGAAGTATGACCTGAATAAGGCAGCGGAGCTCCAGTACGGAAAGCTTCCGCAGCTGGAAAAGGAGCTGGAGGCCGAGGAGGAAAAGGTAAAGAACCAGGATCTGAGCCTGGTCCATGAAAGCGTTACAGAAGAGGAGATCGCCAGGATCATTTCCCGGTGGACGGGGATCCCGGTGGCAAAGCTTACAGAAAGTGAGCGGAATAAGACACTTCATCTGGATGAACAGCTCCATAAGCGGGTGGTGGGCCAGGATGAAGGCGTGGAGAAGGTCACAGAGGCCATTATCCGGTCCAAGGCCGGGATCAAGGATCCCACCAAGCCCATCGGCTCCTTCCTGTTCTTAGGCCCCACCGGCGTCGGAAAGACGGAGCTGGCCAAGGCCCTGGCGGAGAGCCTGTTTGATGACGAGAACAACATGGTGCGGATCGATATGAGCGAATATATGGAAAAGCATTCCGTGTCCCGTCTCATCGGTGCTCCTCCAGGATATGTGGGCTACGATGAGGGCGGCCAGCTGACCGAGGCAGTCCGCAGAAAGCCCTACTGCGTGGTCTTATTTGACGAGGTGGAAAAGGCCCATCCGGATGTGTTCAACGTGCTTTTACAGGTACTGGACGACGGGCGGATCACCGATTCCATGGGAAAGACCGTGGACTTTAAGAATACGATCCTCATCCTGACCTCCAACATCGGCTCCCAGTATCTCCTGGAGGGCATCGATGAGAACGGGAATATCCGGCCGGAGGCGGAGCAGATGGTCATGAACGACCTTCGGGCCCATTTCCGTCCAGAGTTTTTAAACCGTCTGGATGAGACCATCCTATTTAAGCCTCTGACAAAGGACAACATCGGAGGGATCGTGGATCTTCTGGCGGCAGACATCAACCGGCGTCTGGCCGATAAGGAGCTGACCATCGCCCTGTCCGATGAGGCAAAGCAGTTCATCGTGGACAATGGCTACGATCCGGTTTACGGAGCCAGACCGCTGAAACGGTATCTGCAGAAAAATGTGGAGACCCTGGCGGCAAAGCTGATCCTTTCCGACGGCGTTCATACAGGAGATACCATCCTGATCGACGTGGTGGACGGACGGCTGACAGCGCTGGCTGAACGATAACTGAACGGATATGACTGAAATCACCCGGAAGGGACGGTTCCATATGGGAACGTTCTTTTCCGGGTATTTTTATATCATGGGAAAATGCGTCCCATGATATTAAAACGCTCCGCAGGGACAGCCATGGGCCGGAAGCAGTTTTTCCGCAGAGGGAGCAAAAAAGCGGCCCGTCCGCAGGCGGAAAAGCACGCAGGTGCGTTTTTTCGTTCCCCCGGACAGCCCATGCTCATATATTAATTAGGAAAGAAATGGATGGGGAGCGGGAGAACGTGTCAGTTTACGTGGTAAAGGAAGGAGACAATGTGGACCGGATCGCAGAGACGGCCGGTATCCCTGTGGGAGAGCTTCTGTGGGCCAACCAGATAGAATATCCATACCGCCTGGCTGTGGGCCAGTCGCTCCTGATCCCGGAAGGACCGGCGGCGGACCGGGAACAGTCCAGGCGGGAGCTATACTCATTTGGTTATGCATATCCGTTTATTTCAAGGGAGACGGCGGAGCAGACGCTTCCGTTTCTGACAGATCTTTATATTTTTTCCTACGGCTTTACAGAACAGGGAACACTGATCCCGCCTTCGTCCGATGATACCTGGCTGATCCGCCAGGCAGCGGATGCCGGTGTGGATCCTGTGATGGTCCTGACGCCCCTGGGAACAGACGGCCGCTTTAACAACAATCTGGTGACGGCGCTGATGGAGGACAGGAGACTCCAGGAGAGGCTGATCTGGGAGCTGGGACGGACGATGACAGAAAAGGGCTACCGGGGGCTGGACATTGATTTTGAGTACGTCCGGGCAGAGGACGGGCCGGCCTTTGCAGAATTTACAGGCCGTGTGCGCCGTGTGCTCCAGGTATTCGGTTATCCGGTCTCTGTGGCCCTGGCTCCGAAAACGTCGCCGGACCAGAAGGGGCTTTTATATGAAGGAATCGATTACCGTCTGTTAGGGGAGGCGGCGGACCGGGTGATGCTGATGACGTATGAATGGGGATATACATACGGCCCTCCCATGGCCGTAGCCCCCCTCAATATGGTCCGCCGGGTGGTGGAGTACGCGGTTTCAGCCATTCCGGTGGAAAAGATCAGCCTGGGGATCCCCAATTATGGGTATGAATGGCCCCTTCCCTATGTGCGTGGGACCACAAAGGCCCAGTCCATCAGCAACCGGGAGGCGGTGGCCCGGGCCATCGATCATGGAGTCCCGATCCGGTTCGACGAGACGGCCTGGTCCCCATACCTTCGTTACTGGCAGTACGGGATCCAGCATGAGATCTGGTTCGAGGATGTGCGGAGCATTCAGGGAAAGTTTGACCTGATCCGGGAATATGGCCTTCTGGGGGCCGGTTACTGGCAGCTGATGAATTTTTTCCGTCCCAACTGGCTTTTAATGCAAGAAAAATTCCGAATTATTAGAAATAATTAAAGTTTCTGAATATTCATTGGGTTATTGACTTTTTTTCTCCTATCGCCCATGATAGAGGGGCTGAAAAAAGCAGAAAAAGGCTAAAAAGGAGAGAGAAAAGTGGAAAAAGCAGAAACAAAAGGAGCGGCGTTTGACTTTTATGGGAAGCTTCCGCTCACAAAGGCAGTTCCCCTGGGGCTTCAGCATGTGCTGGCCATGTTTGTGGGAAATCTGACTCCGATCCTCATCATCACAGGCGCCTGCGGCATTGGAGCAGGCAGTGAATTTGCAGAGCTGCAGGTGGATCTGCTGCAGAACGCCATGCTGGTGGCCGGGATCGTGACACTGGTGCAGCTTTACGCCATCGGTCCTGTGGGAGGAAAGGTCCCCATTATCATGGGAACCAGCTCCGGCTTCATCGGCGTGTTCAACAGTGTGGCAAAGGTCATGGGCGGCGGCATTGCCGGCTACGGGGCCATTATGCTGGCCTCCGTTCTTGGCGGCCTGTTTGAGACGGTCCTGGGCTTTTTATTAAAGCCCCTAAGACGGTTTTTCCCGGCAGTGGTCACTGGAACAGTAGTCCTTTCCATCGGGCTGTCCCTGGTATCTGTGGGCGTCGGCTCCTTTGGCGGCGGAAACGCGGCAGCTGATTTTGGTTCCCTTGAGAACCTGGCTCTGGGCGCTCTTGTGACGGTGGTGATCATCGCGTTCAAGCACGGAACAAAGGGCATGACCAGCGCATCGTCCATTCTGATCGGCATCATCGCCGGATACATTGCGTCGGCTGTCATGGGCCTGTTCTTATCCCCCACCGGCATCACTGCCGATGGCGTGGAGTATACCAAGGCATGGGTCTTAAACTGGGACAAGGTGGCGGAGGCTTCCTGGTTTTCCATACCGAAGCTGATGCCGGTCCCCCTGGTCTTTGATCTGCGCGCCATCGTCCCGGTGCTGATCATGTTCATCGTAACGGCAGTGGAGACCGTGGGAGACATTTCCGGCGTGATGGAAGGCGGCATGGGACGGGAAGCGACCGATTCTGAGCTTTCCGGCGGCGTTATCTGCGATGGTCTGGGCTCCAGCTTTGCAGCCCTGTTCGGCGTGCTGCCCAACACATCCTTCAGCCAGAACGTGGGCCTGGTGGCCATGACAAAGATCGTCAACCGGCATGCCCTGGCCACAGGAGCCGTATTCCTGGTGTTCTGCGGCCTGCTCCCCAAGCTGGCGGCGCTGATCTCCATTATGCCCCAGAGCGTTCTGGGCGGAGCGGCGGTGATGATGTTTTCATCCATCGTCATCAGCGGCATCCAGCTGATCACAAAGGAGCCGCTGACAGCCAGGAACATCACCATCGTATCCACGGCCCTGGGACTTGGCTACGGCATTGGTGCCAATGGCGCAGTGATCGCCGGACTTCCCGAGGCAGTACAGCTGATCTTCGGAGGCTCCGGTATCGTTCCGGCAGCGATCCTGGCCATTGTCCTGAACATTGTGATCCCCAGAGAGAAGGAGGCTTAAAGGGCCTGGCTGCTGGCTTCCGGACTGAAAGCAGGAAGGAGGCCGGAACAGGCCAGACGGGCCCTTTTTAGAAAGTAAAAGTGGAAAATATCCGCCCTGCGGCTTATAATAGAAAATCATATGGAGGAGGGAAACGGATGCTTAAATTCAGAGAATATGTGCGGGCGGAAAGCCTGGAGGACGCTTATGTGCGGAACCAGAAAAAATCGGCCCATATCCTCGGCGGCATGCTGTGGCTGAAAATGCAGAACCGGACGGTTCAGACGGTCATCGATCTGTCGGACCTGGGACTTTCCGGTATTGAAGAGACAGAGGAGGAATACAGGATCGGGGCCATGACCAGCTTAAGGGAGCTGGAGCTCCATAAGGGGCTTGACGCCATGACCGGCGGGGCCGTCCGGGAGAGCCTGCGTCACATCGTGGGCGTCCAGTTCCGGAACCTGGCCACCGTGGGCGGCAGTATTTTTGGACGGTTTGGATTTTCTGACGTGCTGACCATGTTCCTGGCCCTGGATTCCTGGGTGGAGCTGTACCATGGAGGTCTGGTGCCCATGGAGCGGTTTGCGGCAGAGGGAGCAGAAAATGATATTCTGGTGAGGGTCATCGTAAAGAAGGAAAAACGGCGGTACGCCTACCTGTCCCACCGGAACACAAAGACGGATTTTCCTGTGATGGCCTGTGCGGTGGCCGTCGGGGAAGGATGGAGATCCGGAGAAGGGGAACGGGCTGCCGGACGGGCTGTTTTCGGGGCGACTCCGGCCCGGGCCAGATCCTATGAGCTTCCGGCAGAATGGCTGGAACGGTTCCAGGCCTCCGGAGAGGAAGAACGGAAGGCTCTGGCTGCGGAGCTTGCATCTGTGGTCCCCACGGGCAGCAATATCCGGGCGGGAAAGGAATTCCGCAGCTATCTGGCGGGCATTCTCCTGTACCGGGGACTGATGGAAGCATTGTACGGCGGAAGCGGACAGGCCGCAGGAGCCGGCGCTCCGGCCTGCCTGACAGAAGAGAAGGAGGGACAGAGGGCATGAAGATTTCACTGGTCTTAAATGGGAAAAATGTGGAGGCGCTGATCTCTGACGACAGGCTTCTCATTGATTTTTTACGGGATCACGGCTGTCTCAGCGTGAAGCGGGGCTGCGAGTCGTCCAACTGCGGCCTCTGCACGGTGTTTATGGATGATAAGCCGGTCCTTTCCTGTTCTGTCCTGGCAGCCCGGGCCGACGGCCACAGGATCGACACCCTGGAGGGGCTCCAGAAGGAGGCCGAGGAGTTCGGCGCGTTCATCGCCGACCAGGGAGCGGAACAGTGCGGTTTCTGTAATCCGGGCATGGTCATGAACGCCATTGCCATGTTCCGGGAAAATCCGGATCCCACGGACGATGAGATCCGGGAATATCTGGCTGGGAACCTGTGCCGCTGCTCCGGCTATGAGGGACAGCTCCGGGGGATCCGCGCGTTTATTGAATATAAAAAGAGAGGAGGAGCGTCATGAAGAATGTAAATCAGGGGATCCGTAAGAAGGACGCCATGGCGCTTCTGACGGGAAAGCCGGTGTATATGGACGATCTGGCCCCCAGGGACTGTCTGATCGTTAAGGTGTTAAGGAGCCCTCATGCCAATGCCATGATCCAGTCCGTAAAGACGGATGCGGCCATGAAGGTACCGGGGATCGCAGCCGTTTATACCTGGGAGGACGTGCCCGCAGAGCGGTTCACCATGGCCGGGCAGACGTATCCGGAGCCCAGCCCCTACGACCGGCTGATCCTGGACCGGCATGTGCGGTATGTGGGAGATCCGGTGGCCATTGTGGCCGGGGAGACCGAGGACGCCGTAGACCGGGCCTTAAAGCTGGTGAAGGTGCAGTATGAGGTGCTTCCGGCTATTCTGGACTTCCGGACTGCCAAGGATAACGAGATCCTGGTCCATCCCGAGGACAGCTGGAGATCTCTTTGTCCTGTGGGAGCGGACAATAAGAGAAATCTGTGCGCCAGCGAGGTATCCGGACAGGGAGATGTGGATGCGGTCCTGGCAGAGTGCGACGTGGTGGCAGAGGGTACATACCATACCCTGGCCGACCAGCAGGCCATGATGGAGACCTTCCGGACCTGCTGCTATTTTGACGCCTACGGACGGCTGAACATTTTAAGCTCCACCCAGATCGTGTTCCATGTGCGGCGGATCATTTCCAACGCCCTGGGGATCCCCAAGTCGAAGATCCGGGTCGTGAAGCCCAGGATCGGCGGCGGCTTCGGAGCGAAGCAGACGGTGGTTTCTGAGATATTCCCGGCTTTTGTCACCTGGAAGACGGGGCGGCCGTCCAAAATGATCTTTTCCCGGATGGAGAGCCAGACGGCCTCCACTCCCCGCCATGAGATGGAGGTCTCTGTGCGGATCGGAGCCAGTAAGGATGGGATCATCCAGGCCATCGATGTGTACACATTGTCCAATACTGGAGCATATGGCGAGCATGGCCCTACGACTGTGGGACTTTCCGGCCATAAGTCCATTCCGCTGTACGGCACTCCCAAGGCCCACCGGTTTGCCTACGACGTGGTCTATACCAACGTGATGTCGGCGGGAGCCTACCGGGGCTACGGAGCTACCCAGGGGATCTTTGCCGTGGAGTCGGCAGTCAACCAGCTGGCGGAAAAGCTGCACATGGATCCGGTGGAGCTGCGTCTCAAAAATGTGGTGCGTCAGGGAGATGTGATGCCGGCCTATTACGGTGAGACAGCGGCAAGCTGTACCCTGGATCAATGTCTGATGCGTACAGCGGAGATGATCGGCTGGAAGGAAAAATTCCCCTGCCGGGACATGGGAAATGGAAAGGTGAGGAGCGTCGGCATCGCCATGGCCATGCAGGGCTCCGGGATCTCCGGCGTGGACGTGGGCTCGGCTTCCATCAAGCTCAATGAGGACGGATACTATACGCTGACCATCGGGGCGGCAGACATGGGAACAGGCTGCGATACCATCCTGGCCCAGATGGCGGCGGAGTGCCTGGACTGCTCCACAGACCAGATCACCGTTTACGGGGCGGATACGGACGCCTCCCCCTACGACTCCGGATCCTATGCATCCAGCACCACCTATGTGACGGGAAAGGCCGTGGAAAGAGCCTGCGGAAAGCTGCTGGAGAAGATGGAGGACAAGGCGGCGGAGCTTCTGAGAGCGCGGTATGCGGCGGATGTTTCCGGCGCGGAACTGGAGTTTGACGGGACACGCTTCCTGGATCCGGCTACCGGAGAGTCGGTGACTCTGACAGACCTGGGGACGGCGTCCATGTGCGGCAGCCAGGAAGCCCTCCAGGTGACGGAGACCCACAGCTCTCCCGTATCGCCGCCGCCGTTCATGGCAGGCGCGGTGGAGATCGAGCTGGATAAGGAGACGGGCCATGTGGAGATCCTGGACTATGCGGCTGTGGTGGACTGCGGAACGGTCATCAATCCCAACCTGGCCCGGGTCCAGACCGAGGGCGGCATTGTCCAGGGAATTGGAATGGCCTTATATGAGAATGTCCAGTACGACAAAAAGGGTCATATGATGAACAACTCGTTCATGCAGTATAAGATCCCCACCCGGCTGGATATGGGAAGGCTGCGGGTAGAATTTGAAAGCAGCTATGAGCCCACCGGCCCCTTCGGAGCCAAGTCCATCGGAGAGATCGTCATCAACACGCCGTCCCCGGCCATTGCCCATGCCATTGCCAACGCCACAGGGCTGTGGTTTAAGGAGCTTCCCATCACCAGTGAGAAGATCGCCATGGGACTGTTGAAGAAATGAAAATAAGATGTGTGTATCTGGCGGCTGGAAACAGCCGCCGGTTTGGAAAAAACAAGCTTTTTCATATGGTCGGGCAGAAGCCCATGTACCTGCATCTGCTGGACCGGCTGGCGGCTGTGGCAGAAAGGCATAAGGAGCTGGAGATCGTGGTAGTGTCCCAGTATGAGGAGCTTTTGCAGGAGGCAGTAGGAGAAGGCCCCGGGCCTGTCTGCGATCCCTCTGTGGAAAAGGAGCGGAGGGCCCTTCTTGCCGGCTCTGGCCGTCTGTATCCTGTATACAGCCCCCAGAGTCGGGAGGGAGTATCCCACAGCATCCGGGCCGGGATCCTGGCGGAAATGCCGGGATCCAGCCCGATCTCTGGAATGTGCAGGCAGGAGGCCGGGAGAGAGCCGGATGCCTATGTGTTTTTTGTGGCCGACCAGCCGTGGCTTTCGGAAAGGACCGTGGAGACTTTTCTGGAATTCATGAAGAAGGTTTCGGATGGAGATAGGGAAAGCCATCCGATCGGCTGCATTTCCTGCCTGGGGGAGCCGGGGAATCCGGTGTGGTTTTCTGCATTTTATAAGGATGAGCTTCTGGCTCTGTCCGGGGACCGGGGAGGAAAACGGGTCATGAAAGCCCATATGGACCAGGTACATTTTTTTGAAGTAGAGGAAGAGAGAGAACTTTGGGATGTGGATACCCTGGAGGACCAGGCTGGCCGGTAATCCAGGGACATCCATGGAAAAAAGAAAGGAGTCTCATATGAAACCAGAATCCAGCGTAATATTCTTTCCGTGCAAAAATATGGAGGAAACAAAAAAATATTATACCACTGTTTTAGGGCTCCCCGTTTATAAGGATCTGGGGTCCAGCGTGTGGTTTGACTGCGGGTACGGCTATCTGGCCTTCTGCGATTATGGTCCAGCCCGGCCCATGGCCACAGGCCAGTGCATTTCCTTTAATCTGCCGTCCCTGGAGGATGTGGACCGCATGTATGAAGCCTTAAAGAGCCGACCGACTCTGGGACTTTCTGCCCCGCCGGCTCACCACCCGAAATTTCCGGTGTATTCCTTCTTCTTTTCTGACCCCAATGGATATACGCTGGAGTATCAGAAGACGACGGACTAGGGTTTTGGGAGCAGGATAGGGAATGAGCGGGTGGGAATGATTTCAGAGACCCGAAAAAGCCTGGAATGCCTGGGTTTTCTAAGGCTTAATACCCTCTGTGGCAACGATTTTGCAACATGTTTTCATGATCCATAAAAGAGGGATAACTGATTTTGATTCGTCAGCTAGCTCTCTTATAAAAATATCCCACATAAAAGCGGGCATATGAAACACATGGTCAAGAGAAAAGCGGAGCGATTATTAGAGAAATATATGCGTCTTTCCGACAGAGGAAGGATGATTGGAAGAAACCAGCTCGGAAACGGGATGGTTTCTTCTGTTATATAGGGATATAATGCTTTTGCTTTCAAAAGTGAAAAATATTCAAAGTTTTGAAAATGAGTAAAGTGCAGATTTTAAGTTTTCATACAAAAAATAAACAAAAAAACGAGGAAAAGTGAGTTGTAAAACGGATTTTCATTTTAGGTGAGGTTTTTGTCGTTGGTAAATCACACAAATTTTATGAAAATATGCTGATAATTATATAAGTATAGTTTTATTGTCGAGTTGTCGTTGTCCTGCTCATCTGTATATTTTTACCCCAATCGGCAAAAATAAAACATGAAGCGATGTATAAAAAACTGTAATAATTGCCGATAATGTGGTATAATTATTCTGAGATATTCGATTATCGTTAGAATGCGAGGTAATGTAATGCTTGAAAACAAACTGGGAATTACAGATTCAGCGGAATTAGCAAGAATAGAAGAAAAAATCAGCAAGCAGAAAGCAGTTGAAATGTTTGAAAGTGGATATTTGGAAAGTTTAGAAGCTGGAACCTTTGAAAGCCTTGCTAAGATTCATAAGTATCTTTTTGATGAAATATATGATTTTGCCGGTGAGGTTCGCAAAGTGAATATTTCAAAAGGGAATTTCCGTTTTGCTCCATTGATGTATCTGGATGCAGCTTTGCAGAGCATTGACAAAATGCCTCAGTCCACATTTGATGAAATTGTCGAAAAATATGTGGAAATGAACGTGGCTCATCCGTTTAGGGAAGGCAACGGCAGAAGCACAAGAATCTGGCTGGATCTGATGCTGAAAAAAGAAATCGGATATGTCGTTGACTGGAGTAAAGTGGATAAGGAAGATTATCTGCTGGCCATGGAGCGCAGCCCGATTAAAGATATAGAAATTAAGTTCCTTTTGAAAAATTCCCTTACAGACAATGTAAATGACAGAGAAATCTATATGAAAGGCATAGATCACAGCTACTACTACGAAGGCTACTATGTATACAAAACCCAGGAACTGTAAATGAGTTGGAAAATCTGAGATTGAGATAGGCGGAGGATATTAGATGCGATACCTTTCTGTTGCAGAGACAGCAAAAAGATGGGATATATCGGAGAGAAGTGTTCGTAATTATTGTGCTCATGGACGTGTTCCAGGGGCGTTTCTTACCGGAAAGACCTGGAATGTACCGGAAGATGCAGCAAAGCCATTACGAGCAAATCAGAAGGAGAATAAGCCGAAAACTTTGCTTTCTATTCTTCAGGAAGAAAAGAAAAGTAAATATTCCGGGGGGATTTATCATAAGACACAGATTGATTTAACCTATAATTCCAATCATATGGAAGGCAGCCGGTTGACTTACGATCAGACAAGATATATTTTTGAGACAAATACCATCAGCGTGAAAAATGAAACATTGAATGTGGATGATGTGATTGAAACAGCCAACCATTTTCGATGTATTGATATGATTATTGATAATGCGAAATCTGCACTGTCCGAGAAGTTTATCAAAGAGCTGCATTTGATTTTGAAATCCGGAACCAGTGATTCACGATTGGAGTGGTTTTCGGTAGGTGATTACAAGAAAAGGCCCAATGAAGCTGGTGGTATGCCGACAGCAATGCCGGAAGAAGCTGCCGATAAAATGAAAGCTCTGCTGACTGAGTACAACGGAAAAGAAGAAAAGAATTTTGAGGATATTCTGGATTTCCATGTGAAGTTTGAACGTATTCATCCATTCCAGGACGGCAACGGTCGTGTGGGCAGATTAATTATGTTTAAGGAATGCCTGAAATATAATATCGTTCCGTTCATTATCGAGGATAATTTGAAGATGTTCTACTATCGTGGCTTGAAAGAGTGGAACAATGAGAAGGGGTATCTGACAGATACCTGTTTGACAGCACAGGATAAATATAAAGCATATTTGGATTATTTTAGGATTAAATATTAAGCAGGAAACGGGGTGCAGCTATGTCAGCAGAAAAAAACTGGCAATTTGAGCTTGAAGAATATATCAAACAGGGTGAACCTGATCAAATTGAAAAAAGTGAAGCGTGGCAGACTGCAATCGGCTTGCAGGCGGTAGATGGTTTGAAAACCTCTGCTTATCTATTAGATACTGCCAAGGAACATATCGAAGGAAAAATCAGCATTGACGAAGCACAGAAACGTATTCAGAGTTATTACGAGCAGCGTACGGACCGTATGGAGATTGAGAACGACACCAGGGAAGCGGATATTGTGTCCGCAAGAATTGCGAAGTTGTTGGGCGAGAAAGCATTTCAGTTCTCACCGGCTGAATGGCTGACGATTCATCGCAGACTGTTTGAAGGTGTGTTTCCCCATGCCGGTCAGATTCGTCAATACAATATTACGAAAAAAGAATGGGTGCTGAAAGGCGATACTGTCACCTACGCAGCGTGGAACAGTATCAAAGACACCCTTGACTATGATTTCGCAACAGAGAAGCAGTTTTCTTATGGAGGTTTGTCTGTAGAACGTAGCGTGAAGCATCTTGCAAAATTCGCTTCGGATATATGGCAGATTCATCCGTTTTGTGAGGGCAACACCAGAGCCACGGCAGTTTTTATGATTAAGTACATGAAAACCTTCGGATTTAAGGTAAATAACGATGCCTTTGAAAAGAACTCTTGGTATTTTCGCAACGCATTGGTAAGAGCAAATTATAATGATTTGCAGAACAGTATTCACGCTACTACAGAATTCCTGGAAATGTTTTTCAGTAATTTGATCTTGGGAACGGAATATGAACTGAAAAACAGATATATGCATGTAGACTATACGGAGGCTAATCTCCAAAGTGTCAATCCTAAAGTTCCAAAGTCTCATTTTGACACTTTGGAATGCACTTTAGAAGAACTGGCGGTCTTAGAATTGATTTATAAGAACCCGTCAATTAAGCAAAAAGACCTTGTGTCAGAGATTGGAAAATCTCTCAGCACTGTAAAGCGAATTATGGAATCCTTGCAAAAGAAGGAATACATTCGCAGAGTCGATGGAAAACGCTATGGAAAATGGGAAGTTTTGATTTAAACAATTATTAAGAAAGAGGAACCGACAATGGCTGAAATCATTCGTGACATCAAAATGTCAGATGCAAAGTGATGTTGTATAAATAAAGTTGACACCTTATTCTCAAAGAATTCATGTATAATAAAGAGAATAAGGAGGAACTCTCAATGTCACGTACCCAACGTAAATACGACCACGAATATAAGGTCCAGGCTGTCAAACTTGCAAGAGAAATCGGCGGTGCTAAGGCAGCCAAAGAATTAGGTATTCCAGAAGGAACCATCCATACATGGCTGAAAGCAGTTAGAGCCGGCACATTGGATATTGGCGACGGTGCACATACTCCAGAAAGTGCAATGAGCCTCGCTGAGGAACTTGCTATACTCCGCAAACGCGTTAAGGATCAAGATAAAGAAATCCGGCGTCTGAAAGAGGAAAATGAATTTCTCGAGGAAGCAAGTGCTTTTTTCGCAGCCAGCCGTCGGAAGTCAGCAAGAACCAAAGAATGAAGTTCATTGCCATAAAAACGGAAGACGGCGTGATTAAGGGGAAACTCTCATTCTACTGCCGGATGCTCGGTGTCAGCCGCCAGGGTTTTTACAAATATCTTGCTATTAAAGATCGTCCCTGGAAATATCAGGATCTCGCTGATGCTATGAGAGCGATTAATTCTGAGGATGAATGCAATGATACCTATGGGCGTATTCGCATGTATCAGGCACTTCTCCTTAAGAATCTGGAAGGACTCAAAATCCCCAGTGAGCGAACTGTCTACAGGGTTATGGATGAAATAGGCCTTAGCCATCGGCCAAAGCGTAAGCCAAATGGTATTACCAGAGCTGATCGGGAAGCGCGTAAATCGGATGATCTTCTGAAGCGAGATTTCAAATCCAATAAGCCACTTGAAAAATGTGTAACTGACATCACAGAGATCAAGGCTAAAGATGGAAAACTGTATGTTTCAGCTATCTTTGACTGCTTTGATTCCAGTGTCCTTGGTCTGGCGATGGAAACCAACATGAAAGCAACTTTGTGTGAGCATACCCTGGATAATGCCTATCTTGCATATCCTAATCTGCGAGGCGCCATTTTACACTCTGACAGAGGAACACAATATACCAGTGAAACCTATCGTAAGGCTCTGGCAAAATACGGTATTATTCAAAGCATGAACAGTGCTGGTGGCAGGTGTCACGATAATGCCCGATGCGAAAGCATGTGGGCCAGAATGAAAAGCGAGCTTCTCTATGACCGCTACAATACGGAAACTATGACCACAGAGGAACTGAAGGTTCTCATTTGGAGATATTTCATCAGTTACTGGAATAACAGGAGGATCTGCTCTGCTAACGGTGGGCTTCCTCCGATGATCAAGCGCCAGAGATACTACCAATCTCTGGGACTGGCTGCATAGGCAGTGATATCTTTGAGATAAATGTGTCAACCAATATTGACAATATCAATCTTTAGAGATAAGATGATAGATACGTTGATTGAGTTAGGCTACAGAGTACCAGTACTTATTCATCCATCAGCCTATGTAAGTAAAAGTGCTGAGATATTCGCAGGTACAATTATAGAACCTAAAGCAATTGTAAATGCACATTCGGTTGTTGAAAGAGGATGCATTATTAGTGTTGGATCCATAGTAGATCATGATGTAACGATTGGTAGAGCGAGCCATATTAACTCAGGAGCGATAGTAAAAGCAGGAGCAACTGTAGATGATTTTGTAAAATTAGAAGCAGGCGAAGTAGTTCTTGGTTATCAGTCGGCTATTGTACATAAGGAGCAGGTATAAGAATGAGTAAACTTAGTAAAGTATTGAAAATAGCAACGGTTGTCGCTGGTGCAACATTCGTTGGATTGTCTGTCGTTGCTAAGCTTAAAAAAAGACAATCTGTTTATAGACTTCGGAAGTTCCTTCTCCCAGATTGAAGTGCAGGGCGCTGGCGATGCAGATGATGCCGAAAACGGCAAGGATGCATACGGCGCCGATGAGATACCAATCCAGGTTTTGGAGCCATTTTTTGCTTTGC
>OLRX01000216.1_pt1 | contig 55901 bp, 58 predicted proteins | sample 1672991 | NCBI WGS metagenome assembly OLRX01 (sample SAMEA3136744, study PRJEB25190) | human gut metagenome | biome: human gut; feature: human-associated habitat; material: faeces | place: Austria | collected 2013
GGCGACGGCGGCTTCCTGATCAAGCCGATCATGGATCTCACCGCTGCTGCTTAAGCTAAAACCAATCTATAAAAAAGAGCCCTATTAAGGGCTCTTTTTTATCTTATATGGGATAATCTACGCGTATATCGGATCATCCAAAACACTACGACCACCGCAACGATTACCTCTGTGATTGGCATGGCAAACCACAGCGCCGAGCCGCCAAACAGTTGTGGCAGCATATAGATCATGATGCCGCTGATGACAATGCCGCGCGCCACCGAAACAAAGAACGAAGCGCCTGCTTTCATAATGGATTGAAAGTAATATGTAGAGAAAATATTCAGTGGCAGCAATAGGAACGATATCCCGTAGCTTCGCAAAATGCCCGGTGCAATGGCCAAAACACTCGCCGTAGGCGCCATAAAGATACAAATGAATAGATTGGGCACGGCCAATATAACCGCTGTCCACAGCAAGCTAAAAATTGCCACTGTCTGTAAGGCATACTTTAGTGTTTCTTGAATTCTCTTGCCCTGCTTTGCTCCATGATTGATAGAAATAATAGGCTGGGCAGCTTGTCCTACGCTGTATGCACAGCACTGTACCAGAGTACTGATGTTCACAATGATCCCATATACGGAGAGAGCATCTGTTCCGAAATAATGCATGATTTGACGGTTGAACATCATCGTCAAAATCCCCATAGCAATATCGATAAAAATGTAGAAAATCCGAGCGTCAGGATGCGCTTACTCCTCCAAAAAACTTTATGCGGCAATACCAAGCGCAAGGTGTTTTTCTTGGAGAAAAAGTGTGACAACATGACAAGAAAAGTAATCAACGAACCCAATGCGGTGGCAAGCCCTGCACCATAGATGCCAAGGTTGCAGGTAAAGACGAATACATAGTCTCCTACCACATTGAAAATACCGCCGGCCAACACTGCGCCTGTTGCCGGGGAGGCCGGTTATCGTTCCGCAAAAATGCTGCAAACATCTGGTTAAACACAAACAGAGGGATTGCAAAACGGATCGGCTTCATATAATCTTGCGCCAGGGGCAGCAGTGCCTCGTTTGCACCAAACAGCATCAGTAAAGGCTCTTCAAAAAACACAATCGCCACCCAGCTGGCCACTGCAAACAACACGGTGCCGATAAAGGCAACGGTAAAAAATTCATTGGCCTCTTCCTTTGTGCTTTTTCCTCTTGCATGGCTGTATAAAACAGAGCCGCCAATCCCTGTAAGCAAACCCAGGCTGTAAATAATATTCCATATGGGTGCTACCACCGCCAGTGCCGCTGTGCCTGTGGGGCCTTGATACTGGCCCACCATCGCCATATCCACAATGCTGTAAATAGACGTGATCATAGCACTTCCAAAAGCAGCCACCAAATACTTGAAATAGATGTTTTTCACTTTTCCTTGCAAAAGATCCATTGTCTACCTCCTATAAAATAAAAAGCCGGATAATCAACAGGGTTCATCCCGTTGCCTTATCCAGCTTATCATTGCTTATAAATGACATGCCCTCCGGCAAAATGATACCGAACGGTAGCAATCTTAGCATAAAAGAATTTTAAAAGCAAGCGCTTTTTTACGCTATTTTTTTGCGGTTTCTCTCTAGTATCCCTTTTCCTTTTCCACCTGCCTTATGCGTTTCAAATTTTCCTTTTCCACATCGTTGAGCACCTTTGTTCCTATTTTTTCATCGTATTCCTTTGGCGTATATTTTGGTTCATACCACATTTTTCCTAAAAAATGATAGAAGATATCCTTATTATCAAACATTCTACCATGTACCGCGTAATAGGTGTTTCTTCCCAAATGCAGCACCTCCTTAGGGCACTTTCGAAGAAAATCCATATCCAACACCTTGGCATCGCTGTACAATTCCTTATCATAATTGGTAATATCGGTGATCCCTAGCATACGCTCGTAATAATAGTTCAGATCCGGATGATTATAATACTTTCCTTTGGCGCTAATTTCCCACTTTTGCCTCAAGCGCTCTTCCTCATCCGCAGCAAAGTGTGGAACCATGGCCAAGTAATCCTGTTTTGTCTTTTCCTTTGGCGCTGCGGTTGCCTTAGGCTTTGTCGTAGCTTTTGCCGGCTTTTGCGTCGGGGTAATCGTCGCCGTTATTGTTGGCGCGGATGTCTCAGCCAGCGTGGCCGCCGCGGTTGTGTGCACAGGTGTTGCCGTCGGCACATCCATCTGTATTGGTTTCTCTTGCCCGCATGCGGCGCATGTGCTTAGCATTGCTATACACAATAGTGTGCAAAGGCTGCACTTACCTGCATCTTTCATTCTGTCTCCCCCTATTTATCGCTGACTTTGATAGGTAACCTGCCCCTGCATGGCTGTCATACAAACATTCGTATTCAAAAGTTCATTTGGATTTTGCAGAATATCACGGTCTAACATGACAAAGTCCGCCCACTTTCCGATGGATAAGCTGCCACGTAGCGCTTGGCGCCCTTCCAAAACGGCGATATTTGTGGTATACAGCGGCAACGCCTGCTGCATCGTCAATCTTTGTTCAGGATGCCACCCCTCCGCCGGCTGCCCATAAAGATCCTGCCTCATAACAGCACAATGTATATTTTTCAATACATCCAAAGGCTCCACCGGGCAATCCGAGCCGCCGCATACAAGCGCGCCGCTCTCCACCAATGTTTTCCATGCATAGCTGGTTTTGGCGCGTGCCCCTACCCTTTTTTCTGCTATATGCAGATCGTATTCTAAAAAGATCGGTTGAATGTAAGTTGCAATGTCTTCGCGGGCAAACCGTTTCAACAAGGAGCTGTCGGTAATCTGGCAATGTACAATGCCATGGCGGATAGGCTTTGGCTGCTCGCTTTGGACGCGGGCGATACAATCCATTACTGTCTGTATGGTTTTATCACCGATGGCATGTACCGCCACCGGCCAATCATGCTGATGCGCCAAACGGATCATGCCTTCCAATTCCTCTTCTTGGATGGCGGATACGCCTCGCGTACTGCTGTCGTCGCTGTATGGCTCCCTCAGCCATGCAGTACGGGCGCCTAGCGAACCATCGCCTATGATTTTAATAGGCCCTAAACGATATACATCGCTTCCCTGTCCATAAAAAACTTGCTCGTCCAAAAAGCCCTGCAATTCTTCGCAACTGGCAAAGCGGCATTGCTCTACTATGCGCACAGGCAGCTTACCTTCCTGCTCTAATTCCAAATAGGCCTTATGGACTTCCAGCCATCCCAGCCCAGGGATACTTGCCAGGTCGTCACTGTGGATACAGGTAAGGCCGTGTGCAGCCGCCTGCTTGAGCGCTGTCTGGATCATGGCTTTTACCTGTGCCCGCGTCACAGGCCGTTCACGGCGCACCAGCTGCTGGGCTGTTTCGTGGAAAATGCCGTTTGGCTTGCCGTCCGATCCCAACTCAAACCGCCCACCGAACGGCTGCGGCGTATGCTCCGTAATGCCGTATTGCTCCAAGGCCTTTGTATTTACTACCGTACAGTGCCCGCAGATTCTGGACAATACGATCGGATGAGCCGTAGAGATCCTATCCAAATCCTTTCTTGTCGGGATCCTTTTTTCTACAAAAAGGTCTTGGTTCCAGCCGCTGCTGTATACAAGCACGCCATCGGGCACTCGATGCTGCCGCAGAAAATCCTGCACGCGTGCAATGAGGGCTTCAATGGAGTCCAAACCAGACAGATCCGCCTGCGTTAGCGTCTCCCCATAATTGAGCACATGCATATGGCTATCCCCAAAGCCTGGATATATATATCGGTTTTGAGCATCGATCATCTTGGTATTCTGGGTTCTAGCAGCCAACAAGCTGCTATCTCCCACTGCTGCAATCTTTCCTTTTTCGATGGCCATCGCCGTCGCATGGGGTGTTTGGCCATCCAGCGTAGCAATGTGTGCGTTGTATACAATGCAGTCCATCTATCCCGCTCCCTTACCATTTGTTATTTTCAGCATAACAACCCATCCTACCTTTGTAAATACCCTCTATTGCAAAGAATCCGGGCGTTTTCTTGTGGTTTCATAGGGGAAATTGTATAATGAATTACCAGGTTTATCATAAGGGAGGCGACAAGGATGGAAAGCGTTTTACAGTTCAAAAAAGCCAACTGCAAAAATTGCTATAAGTGCATACGAAATTGTCCTGTTAAGGCCATCGAAGTCAAGGATCACCAAGCCCAGATCATCGAGCGGGAATGTATCTATTGCGGTAAATGCACCCAGGTATGTCCTCAAAATGCCAAAAATGTGCGTAGCGACGTTGAGGCTGTTCGCGCCCTTTTGGCAGAGGGGAAACAGTTGGTGGCCAGCGTGGCGCCTTCGTTTATTGCGCATTATCCTGTGCAGGATTTTGCAGGATTTGCCGCGGCCTTAAAATCGCTTGGGTTTTTGGATGCCCAGGAAACGGCTTCTGGGGCCTATCTGGTGAAAACGGAATATGAGCGTCTGGTGGCAGAGCATTGGAACCAGACCATCATTTCCTCCTGCTGTCCCACCATCGTACAGCTCATTGAAAAACATTATCCGCAGGCCCTTCCCTATCTGGCCCCCGTTCTTTCTCCTATGCAAGCCCATGGTCAGGTGCTGCGCAAACAGTATCCCGGGGCGATTTTGGTATTCATCGGCCCCTGCATTGCTAAAAAGGATGAATGCCAGCGTTATCCCGGCTATATGGATTATGTGCTCACCTTTGATGAGCTCAACCATTGGCTCTCCGATGCATCCATCTCCTTTGCCTCTACCGAGGAAAAAACAGAGCCTTCTAAGCGACTCTCTCGTTTTTTCCCTGTATCCGGCGGTATTTTGAAAACCATGGCTCCAGATGCTGAGTATCAGTATGTTTGTGTAGATGAAGTAGAAAGCTGCATACAGGCGCTGGAAGAGCTCTTGTCCGGAGGCCTTGCGCATTGTTTTGTTGAAATGAGTGCCTGCAAGGGCAGCTGCATCCAAGGGCCTGCCACAGGCCGTACAAAACCCCTTTTGCTGGAAGGGCAAAAAAAGGTAGCCCGGATCGCAGAAACTGCCGGATCTACCCCGCCTTATGAGGATTTTAACTTAGCCCCAGCCGGCAGCCTTGTACAGACCTTTGAGGATCTACAGTATAAAATACAAGGGCCTACGGAAGAAGAGCTTGCACAGATCCTTTTGAAAATGGGAAAGAAAACCAAAGAAGACGAGCTAAACTGCGGCACCTGCGGCTATTCTACCTGCCGTGATAAGGCAGTGGCCATCTATTTTGGCAAGGCGGATATTTCCATGTGCCTGCCTTATATGAAGGAGCGAGCGGAATCCGTAGCAGATGAGGTCATCACCGCCTCCCCCAATGCGGTCATTACCGTAGACATCAATTTGAATATCCAGCTGATCAACCCTGCGGCCTGTGCGCTATTTGGCGTCGTATCCCCTCAGGATATGATCGGCCGTCCCATCGGCAGCTTGATGGATGAATTTGATTTTGTCAGCGTTTTTGCCGGGCGGGAACGCATTACTCGCAAAAAAGTATATCTGCCGGAATATCAAAAATATATGGATCAAACCTTTTTGTATGAAAAGAACAGCAATCTTGTAATCTGCATCTTAAACGACCGTACGGCACAGGAGCAAAGCCGCGAAAGACTGCGCACCGCCAAGATCAACGCTGCGGATATGACAGATCAAATCATTGAAAAGCAGATGCGCGTGGTTCATGAGCTGGCCTCTCTGCTAGGGGAAACTGCCGCGGAAACCAAGGTCGCCATGTTGGAGCTTAAGAAGGCAGTCATGATGGAAGAGGATCTGGAATCATGAGAAACCTGCTCTTGGAAAGCGGCGTTGCCAGCTGCAATAAATACGGAGAGGATCTCTGCGGCGATTTTATCTCCACCATTGAAAAGGATGACATGACTACCATTGTTCTTTCCGATGGGCTAGGCAGCGGTGTAAAAGCCAATATCCTGTCCACGCTGACGGGAAAGATCCTTTCTACTCTTTCCTCTCATGGGGTTTCTATGGAGGAAAGCGTGGATACCATTGCGCAAACGTTGCCGGTTTGCTCTGTTCGTCATTTGGCGTATGCTACGTTCACGCTATTGCAGGTCACGCCTACAGCCATGGCATATTTAGCACAGTATGATAACCCAAACGCCATTTTGCTCCGAGATGGAAAGTCAGTGCCTTATCCCATTCAAAAACGCATTATCGGAGAAAAGGAAATCTCTGAAAGTCGTTTTCAGCTGCGCGTGGGGGATATGCTGATCCTTATGAGCGACGGCGTAATCAATGCCGGCATGGGCAAGCTGACAGACGGTTGGCCACTGGAGGACGTTATTTCCTTTGTTGAAGATTTCTATACGCCTGATCTTTCACCGCAGCGGATGGCCACCCGCCTTTTGGATGCATGCAATTCGCTATACATGGACCATACGGATGATGATGTGACTATCGCCGTATACAAGATCCGTGCCCGCCAGGCCGTCAATGTGCTGTTTGGCCCGCCGGAGCATAAAGAGGACGATGAGCGCATCCTCCGCCTGTTTTTTGGCAAGGCAGGCAAGCGCATCGTTTGTGGAGGCAGCACAGCCCAGATGGTGAGCCGCTATCTACGCCGCCCCTTGATCCAAACGGAAATGGATCCGGATCGTTCAGACCTGCCGCCTGCCTATCGATTGGAAGGCGTAGACCTCGTTACAGAGGGCGTCTTGACAGTATCCAAGGTGCTGGAAATGGCAAAACGGCGGCTCAGTGAAGGCTGGCTTCCTTCCCCACAGGCGCAAAAAGCGGATGCCGCGGCGCAAATCTCCCATCTCCTATTTGAATCCGCTACGGATATCCATTTATTTGTCGGCAGGGCCATCAATCCGGCGCACCAGGATCCCAGCCTTCAGATCGGCTATACCTTTAAGATCGGGCTGGTGCACGAGCTGAAACAATGCTTAGAACAAATGGGAAAAACCGTCAATATCACCTATTGCTGACCTTTTTTGACGGATAACACCGCATCTGTTATCATAAAGAAAAATCCTTTATATTGAAAAGGTGATTTTATGCCTAAAAAACTTCTGTCGGCGATTTTATGCTTGGGCTTGGGTCTCTGTTTTGCCGCAGGGTGCAGCCAATCCTCCCCGGATACAACACCAACCACGGATACCAACGATCCGCAAGCCACGGTAGAGATACCTGCGCCCAGCGATACGCCCTCCCCTACGCCAATGAGCCAAAGAGGCGATTATGCAACCAAATCTTCCCCTCTTCCCTTCGGTGAGTTAGGCACGCTGGATGGTATTACCTGGAACCTGCCCGATGTTCCCTATGTGTTCGACCTAACCTTGACAGATGTAAGGCAAGGGGCCGATGCGGAAACCGCATTGCAGGAGGGGAGCATGGATCTGCCTGACCTTGCTTCTGATGAAGAATACTTTTTGGCACGCGTTAAGGTAAATCTTACAAAATGCAAGGACGCGGATGCAGTGTTGGATTTTTCCACCTTGTCTTTTTCCTTTGTACAGGAGGACGGCACAACTGTATATGAATGCCCTGTTTTAACTCAGAATACCGATCCCTCGCTCACACAATTTCGCGAGGGCGGCTATATAGAGACCACCTTGGTAGGAAAGGCAAAAAAAGGCAGTACGCCGACGCTGGTTTTTCAGCCGCAATGGGACAATGGATTTTGGATGGCAACCAAATAAGCCTTCATGTTTGAGAGCATGGGTCCCCATGCTCTTTTTCTTTGCAAAGAATGCTAATTTCTGTATAATAAAAAAGAATCAAATTTGATGTATTTTCATAGCGGAGGTGTTCTCCTTGATCACATTACATCCATCTCCCGTCACCTTCATTGGCGGCCGGCCCGCTACGGACGCTGCTGTGCAGGATAAAACGGGTACCATTGCCTACGACATTTTGCAGGCGCATAACAGCTCTGGCAATCCAGAGCAGCTTGCCATCCGTTTTGATGCCATGGCTTCTCACGATATCACCTATGTCGGCATCATTCAAACGGCCCGAGGAAGCGGTATGCAGGCGTTTCCCCTTCCTTATGTGTTGACAAACTGCCACAACAGCCTGTGCGCTGTCGGCGGCACCATCAACCATGACGACCATTTGTTTGGCCTTTCCGCGGCTAAAAAATACGGCGGCGAATTTGTGCCGCCGCACATGGCGGTGATCCACCAATATATGCGCGAACGCTATGCAGGCTGCGGCAAAATGATTTTAGCCTCGGATAGCCATACCCGTTACGGAGCGCTAGGCACCCTTTCCGTTGGCGAAGGCGGACCGGAGCTTGCCAAACAGCTTTTAGGCCGTACCTATGATCTAAAATATCCGGAGATCATCGCCATATACTTGACCGGCAAACCCCAGCCTGGCGTCGGCCCGCAGGACGTAGCACTCGCTTTGGTTAAGGCGGTTTTCGAAAGCGGTTTTGTCAAAAACAAGGTGCTGGAATTTGTGGGGCCTGGCGTAGCCTCTTTGGATATGGATTATCGTCTTGGCATCGATGTAATGACAACGGAAACCACCTGCCTTTCCTCCATCTGGCAGACAGACGAAATCGTCAAGGATTGGCTGAACCGCCATGGCCGTGTATCAGAGTACAAGCCTCTGGCCCAAAAGCAGACGGCTACTTATGATGGCATGGTGCATATCGAGCTGGATAAAGTGCAACCCATGATCGCGCTGCCCTTCCATCCCTCCAATGCCTATCCCATTGCAGAGCTAAAAGCCAATTTGGCAAATATTCTGCACGAAGCGGATGCTAAGATCGAAAAGCAGCTGGGGCATGCGCCCAAGGTAACATTATCCAGCAAAATCAAAAACGGCCAGCTGATCTGCGATCAAGGGGTGGTTGCTGGGTGTTCCGGCGGCTTGTATCAAAATGTGCTGCGTGTCGATGAAATCCTAAAACAAGGCCATATTGGCACCGGCGAGTTCTCTTTGTCCGTATATCCTGCCAGCCAGCCTATGATGATGGCGCTGGCCAACAAAGGCGTCATAGCCAACTTGATGAGCCAAGGCGTAATTGTGCGTAGCGCCTTTTGCGGCCCTTGCTTTGGTGCGGGCGACGTACCCGGCCATGGTGGGCTAAGCATCCGCCACACCACCCGCAACTTCCCCAACCGGGAAGGCAGCAAGCCGGGTGAAGGGCAGGAAGCTTATGTAGCTTTGATGGATGCGCGCTCCATCGCAGCCACGGCGGCCAATGGTGGTATTCTGACCGCCGCGACCGAGCTGGCGCACGTGCCGGAAGAGCCTACACACACCGATTATGTGTTCAACGATATGCCCTACGAAAGCCGCGTCTATCGCGGCGTAGGCCACCCGCATCCGGAAGAAGAGCTCATTAAGGGGCCAAACATCGCCGATTGGCCGACAATGATTCCGCTGCCGGAGGATCTGGATCTGACCGTAGCCTCTGCCATTTACGACCCCGTAACCACCACAGACGAGCTGATTCCCTCTGGAGAGACCTCCAGCTACCGCAGCAACCCCTTGCGCCTGGCAGAGTTCGCTCTTTCCCGTAAGGATCCACAGTATGTTGGGCGCGCCAAGGCTGTCTATGCCAAAGAGCTGGAACGTCGGGCCACCGCGCCGGATGCGCCGGGCCAGGGTTCCCTTGTCTTTGCGCTGCGTCCCGGCGATGGTTCCGCACGCGAACAAGCAGCCTCCTGTCAGCGCGTTCTAGGCGGCGTAGCCAACATCGCCCTGGAATATGCTACACGACGGTATCGCGCCAATGTCGTCAACTGGGGGATGCTTCCCTTCATTTTGCCAGATGCGGAAACCTATAACATTCAGCCGGGAGATACAGTAAAGCTTCGTGGGATTCGTACCGCTCTCAAAGAAGGCAAAACAGAAGTGCCTGCCGTTCTTATTCAGCCGAGCGGCGAAAAAAACATCGTGTTACAGCTGCCCCAAATGACAGAGCAAGAACGCGAAATCATCCTAGCCGGCTGTTTGATGAACTATTATGCGGCGCAAAATAAATGATCATTAGACCAAACGACCAGGTTTAAAAAAGGCAATGCCCTTTGGGCATTGCCTTTTCCTTATGCTTTCGGCCGTTTTTTCCTTTTTGCTCGAAAAAAATCCTGCAATACCGCACGGCACTGCGCTTCCCAAACGCCGCCCCTCACCTCGAAGGCATGGTTAAATTTTTCTTGCCTGGAAAGATCCAGTACCGTGCCGCAGCATCCCGCTTTTTCATCATAGGCGCCAAATACCACACGCTCGATTCTTGCATTGACCGCAGCACCCGCACACATGGGGCATGGCTCCATCGTTACATATAAAATACAGCCGGAAAGCCGCCATCCCCCCAGCTTTTTGGCAGCACGCCGCATGGCTAAAATTTCTGCGTGCGCGGTAGGGTCTTTTGCGCTTTCCCGCAGATTATGGGCACGTGCTATGATGCGGCCGTCCTTGACCACAACAGCGCCTACAGGCACCTCGCCTTTTTTCGCCGCTACCTTGGCTTGCATCCATGCCTTTTGCATCCATTTTTCATCCTGCGTCATGCGTTTGTCCTTTCCATACTTTCTGCATCCCCAGGCACAACGCCCCGATCAGTAAGCCCGTCGGCACCGCTGCCAGCCAGAGGATCGGCAGATAATAAAGCAACCCACTCGTACCGGTTATGAGGATCGCCATCAAACCCTGCGCAGTGTTGTGTGCCAGGGCACCCATCACGGACTGTGCTAAGGGGCCAAACCTAAGCGCTTGCATTAGCACCATGACGGCATAGCTTAGCATAGCCCCTGCAAACGCATACAACGTCCCCACCGGCGCACCAGTCAGCAACAGGCCAAGCCCACACCGCAAAACAGAAATGAGGAATGCAGAAGATCGCCCCAGCGTTTGCAGCGCATACAGCGTAAATAGGTTTGCCAACCCAAGCTTTACACCGGGCAGCCCGGGAAACAACGGAACCAGCATACCTTCTAACCAGTGTACCGCCGTTGCCATGGCCACCAACATTGCAGTCTGGGCTAGTTTTTTTGTTGTCATCGTTTGTTTCATCGCAGGGTATAATTCCGTTCTTGTAGTGTAAAGCTGTCTTTCAATCCATCCGTTACTAGGACTTGCTTATCTTCATTTACCAAAACGGCCTCTGCGCCATAAGCCTTCACCAATTCCAAGCCCTTTTGCTCTCCTACCAAAAAAACTGCTGTTGACAGCGCATCGCATACCATGCTGTTCTCGCCCACAATGGTTACGCTGATCAGTCCATTGTCTGCCGGCCAACCGGTACGTACGTCCAAAATATGATGATAACGCGTTTGGTCTATCTGTACATACCTTTGATAATCGCCACTGGTCACCACGCTTTTCCCCTGCACCTTCAGCAAGGCCAAAATCGATTGTCCGTTTCTAGGGTCCTGTATTCCAATTTCATAGGTTCTATCCCCCACGGTACAGATATTGCCGCCCAAGTCAATCAAAGCATCCTGCACACCTTGGTCTTGCAGGTATGCTTTAAGAAGCTCCGCCGCTTTTCCTTTTGCCATGCTGCCAAGATCCACTCCCGCCCCTTCCTGGACCGCCACGCATCCTGAACCATTCTCCAGCGGCTGTATGGTCAGATTCGCTTGCCCGCAAAGAGACTTTGCCTGCTCTATCTCGGTTTGCTCCGGCAGCGGCTCTTCCGCTGTTCTATCGTTGATATGCCACAACTCTACCAAGGGCCTCACAGCTAAGGTATAGGCCCCTTGTGTTTGTGTTTCCAGCCGCTGCCCCAGATGGAGCATTTCCATCGTAGACTGGGTAACCGTCTCCGTTTGCCCATGGTTTATCCGATACACCACGCTGTCTTCCCTGTCCGCAGACCATTCCGTTTCCCATTCTTCCAGCTTATTCAGCGCTGCCTGCGCCGCTTTTTCATCCTCTTTTTTATAAACGGTAATCGCTGTTACGGTATCCATGGCAAATCCTCGCACCGTACTCTCCGTTTGTGTACAGCCCGTCGCCAACAAGATACAACATAGCCCCAGCCATATGACCCTTCCCTTGTGTTTCATGCTCTCTTCCTTTCCTGCTCGCTCTATCATACCAAACATTGCGGAGAAACAAAAGAAACCCCTTTACAAAAATTTCTTTTTATGGTACTATAACAAACGTTCTCGGGGCTTTGGCGAAGTTGGCTATCGCGCTACACTGGCAGTGTAGAGATCACCGGTTCGAATCCGGTAAGCTCCACCAGCGGATCTGGTCCGCTTTCAAGATCGCATCTTCCAGTCGGAAGATGCGATCTTTTATTTTCACAACAAAGCGACACATATACAAATTGCCTGGCCAAAGAGCTTATCCATTGTCTCTCCTTTCTCTAGCCGGTAATAAAAAAGCGGCCTAGCCCCCAAAAGGCCGGGTCGCTTTTTCTGAACTTATAGTTTTAATGCCTTGACAGGGCATTCCTCAACGCAGCGCATGCAGAGGATGCATTCCGTAGCATTTTTTCTGTTACGAGCATTGTTGTTCACCCCTACCTCCATCGGGCAAACTTTTTTGCATTTTCCACAAGAGGTGCATGCCTTTGGATCTACCGTAACACGCATATAAGAATAATAGCTCGCGGGTTTCAAAAATACCGTGATTGGGCAAATATATTTGCAAAAGGCTCGATTGTCCTTACAAAGATATGCAAGCGCTATGCCAACGACATAATAAATCGCATTGCCGATCAGAAAACTCCAAAACATTACGCGTTCCAGATTCGGCACGGCCAGCACAAACAGCGCCCCCACAAATACCAACGAGCCCGTAAAAACTACATACCGGATAAATCCAAATCGTTTGCGCGGTCCCTCCGGCAGTTTGTACGGCAACAGATCCAGGATCATTGCCGTCCAACAAGCATAGCCGCACCATCCTCTGCCAAACAGCAACGGCCCGAATATTTTTGCCACCGCATAGTGGATGGTGGCCGCTTCAAATACGCCAAGAAACAGATAATACCAAAATCCCTCAATCTGCATATTCTCATGGCACAGCAAGCCTAGATACACCAGCATATACAGGCCAACACCAAGCTGCACCACAAGCCTGGCATAGCGGTATTGGTTGGTATACAACGCTAGGCCCAGCGCAATAAACCCTCCAATGTATGTAAAATTAAATAGATAGAATAGATTGGAGGTAGCCAGCGACAAACCGATGGCAATGCTTTCAAAAACAAAGAGCATAAGGAGAGAGGCTTTATATTTTTGTATGATTTTCACTTTAAAATTTTCCCATTCGGAAACCGTTGATCAATTCACTGCCAATGCTCGCCAAAGAAGCCGGCTCCGGAATATCCTCTCTTTGAACCCAGTGTGCCTCTGCCAGCTCGCTTTCCTGCAAATACAATGTTTCATCTTCTCCATCCAACTCTGCGGTAAACCCAATCATCACGGTATCGGAAAAAGACCAAGGTTGGCTTTTGTAGTATTGGATGTTTTTGATTTTGATCCCCACTTCTTCCATGACCTCTCGCCGTACCGTCTGCTCAAAGGTCTCCCCAATCTCCACAAAACCCGCGATCAAGGCAAATTTACCTGGCGGTGAGGAAACGTTCCTCGCCATCAACAGCTTATCTCCATGATGGATGGCAACGATAATAGCTGGCGAAATTTTTGGATACTCCGTGTATCCACAGTTGGTACAGACCAGCGCTCTTTCTATCTCGCTATTTTGCATGATGCTGCCGCATTTACCACAGAATTTATGTGCTCGTTCCCACCGATAGATCTGGCTGCCGGTGATACCGCCAAAAGCCATCCACTGTGGCTCAAAATTCCGAAATGCCCTGGTCGGCTGCATGAAAAACCCTCCCTCCCGGGGGATTTCCAGCTGCTTTACCAGATAAAAGCCAACCTCGTCGATGCAAAACAAATATTGTGCCTGCCTTCTGATTTCTTCGCCAAATGACTCAAATCTAGGCAAAATATCCCCCTGTTCCGTATGCTGAAACAATGCATTTTGCTTTTCAAAATACAGCACAATATCCTGGGCATGCGGTGTTTGGATGCGATACGTATTGTCAAACTGATGCGGTGCAATGTCTTGGATCATCTCTTTGCCCTTCCTTCTTCATTTACTACGATTGTACCACCATTTTTTTCGCACCTCAACGCATAAAAACCACAGCTCTTCTTGTTTTTTCTTTCCATTTTTTATTTTATTTGCTACATTCAAAAAAGAGCTTGACTCTGCCGCTGCGTCATCCTCTATTCTAAGTTTCAGGGAGGGATTTCCATGGAATACAGTCTGCATGAGCTCTGTCAGTTATCTGGGGTCAGTGCCCGAACACTAAGATATTATGACGAAATTGGCCTGTTAAAGCCGGTACGCGTCGATGTTACGCGCTACCGATATTATGATGATACGTCGATCACCACCTTACAAACCATCCTATTCTATCGTGCTTTGCGTGTGCCTCTTTCCGAGATCCGTCATCTATTGTGCGTGCCTCTTTCCGAGCAGGCTGCGCTGTTAAAAGCCCATCTTTTGGGCTTACGCCGCCAGTATAATGCGCTTGGTGATTTGATTCATCGCGTGGAAACAACCCTTGCCTCTATGAAAGGAGACTGCATGATGCAAAATTCCATCCAATTCGAAGAGCTAAAACAAACAATTGTCCAGGAAAACGAAGCCCTGTATGGTGAAGAGCTTCGCCATCTATATGGCGATGAACAGATCGCGCAATCCAATGCCAAAATACAAGGCATGACACAAGCGCAGTACCAGCAGGCACAGGCTTTGTCTGCACAGCTGGAGGCTACGCTCCAACAAGCGCTGCTTGAGGGCGATCCCTCCGGCACATTGGCCCAAAAAGCCTTTGCGCTGCATAAACAATGGCTTTGTTATCATTGGCCTTCCTACTCCAAGCAGGCGCATAAAGGATTGGCCGCTCTCTATTTGGCCGATGAACGTTTCACCGCTTATTATGACGCCATTGCCCCCGGCGCCGCGCAGTTTTTGCACGATGCCATCGCTTCCGCTTGCTCTTGATCTTTTCTATACCCGGCCCCGCGCAAGCGGGGCTTTTTACTTTGAAGTTCAAAATACACTTGTCTTTTTCTACTCCGTATGCTATGCTATATCCCATCAATTACTTTGAAGTTCAAACAAAAAGGAGGCGGATGTATGCAAGATCTGACTTATACGGCGCTCAATGAATTTCTTGTAGGTGCGTTCAATGAAATTTTGCGCATCGAAGGGCGCGTGCTGTGCCGTGGCCCCTTTCAGAATCTCTCCATTCGCGAGGTACATGTCATAGAGGCAGTCTGCCAAGCGCATTCACAGGGAGATAGCAGGCCAAGCGTTATCGCCCCTCTTCTCGGCATTACTGCCGGCAGCCTAACAACGGCCGTCGGTCCACTGATCAAAAAAGGATATTTACAGAGAAAGCGCGGGGAAAAGGATAAGCGGTCTGTACTACTCTGCCCTACTGAAAAAGGGTTGGAAATAAACCGCATCCACGCTACATTTCATCATGATATGGTTTCTTCTGTCATTCAGGCGCTAAGCAATGAAGAGTTGCAAGCCTTGGTTAAAGCCCTGGATACCATACAGCAATATTTTTCCGTAAAATCTATGGAAGGAAAGGAGGATTGACTTTTTTATGTCGATCCGCATCATCACAGATAGCACCTGCGACCTCAGCCCTGCCCAGCTTCAAGTGCTGGACATCGATTTTATCCCTCTATCCGTATATTTTGGCCAGGAACAGTATCTGGATAAGGTAGAGCTTAGCCCGGAGGCATTTTACCAAAAGTTAGGCCAAAGCAAAGAACTGCCCACAACAAGCCAGGTGAATCCCGGTACGTTCATCTCTCATTTTCAATCGGAGCTGGAAAAAGGCCATGAAATCGTTGGCATTTTCCTTTCCAGTCGGCTAAGCGGCACCTTTCAGTCCGCCGTCATTGCCAAAGATCAGCTGCAAAACGATAAAATTCACCTTATCGACTCCATGAGCGCTAGCTTTGGCAGTGCACTTTTGCTTCGCCATGCTGCCAGGCTGCGTGATGAGGGAAAATCTGCGGAGGAAATTTGCCAAGCTCTAGACAGCATCAAGGACCGTTTGGCTGTGTATGGTATGGTGGATACGCTTAAATATCTGCACAAAGGAGGACGCTTATCCGCCTCTGCCGCAGCGGTAGGCACCATGCTAAAGTTAAAGCCCATTGTCGGTATCAAAGACGGTGCCGTTGTCTCTGTTAGCAAAGCCAGGGGGTACAAAAGTGCCTTCCGGCATTTAGTACATCTCTTAGAGCGTGAGCCCGCTGACCCGCAATTTGGCTTTGCCTTTGCGCATGCCAATACTCCGGATTCGGTGCCGGAGTTGATTTCCGCCATTTCCGCTCATTGCAATATAGAGCCATATATTGTCTGCGATGTGGGGCCCGTTATCGGCACCCATACGGGTCCCGGCTGCGTAGGGTTTGCCTATGTAAAAGCCGAAGAATGAAAATAAAAAGGACGGAATTCCGTCCTTTTTTTATCTCTTAATCATATGGATCAGCTGCCTTGTGCTACGGACTCCAAGCGCCATGGTAGCGCCCAGGTAAACGACAAGGAAGGAAGCCGCACCGGCAAACAATCGCAAGAGCCCTGTCAGCGTTTCTCCATTGTGCGCTGGCAAAAAGCTAAGCACGAGCAACAAGATCCCTGTTGCTGCCGCCAAAGAAATTATGATGCGGATCACTTGCCCTACTACGCTGCGTAGGCCCAGAGAGCCCATCTTTTTATGTAGCAGAATTAGCTGCAAAGCAGCTCCTGTCAAGGCTGCTGTTGTCGTGGCAAGCGTCAATCCCATAGCGCCTATGACACGGGATAACGTAAGATTCAGCACGATATTCACACATACGCTAACTATACCTACGCGCATAGGGGTACGCGTATCCTGTAAGGAATAGAATACACGGCTCAAAAAATTTCTTAGGCCAAAGAAAAACAGCCCTGCAATGTACATACCAAAGACGGGCGCCGTAAAAGCCGTGTCTTCTGCGGTAAAAGCCCCTCGCTGGAAAGCAACTGCAATGATATCCTTTTGCATCACAACGCCCAATATAATAACAGGCAAAGTGATCAGCGCAATGATCTCAATGCTCTGCCGTACCGCCTGGCCAAACTCGTTCTTTTTCCGCTTAGCTACGATACGGCTCAGCCTGCTGAATGTGATGGTGGTGATCGGAACGATCAAGATGCCCAGCGCCGTTGTAACCAGCGAGTAAGATTTGCTGAGCGCTGTTACGACGCCAACCCCCAATGAAGAACCGATCATGCGGTCGATTTGGTGGTTGATCTCGTCAAACGCCATACTAATCAGCGCCGGTATGGCTAGAATGAAGGTTCTGCGAATCTTGGGCTCTCGTATCGTCAGATGCGGCCGATAGCGAAAATGTCCTCGCAAAAAGGGCAACAGAATGATGGTTTGCATCACGCCCGTAACGGATACTGCAATGCCCACCATGCGTATATCCCGGAACGTAACGATAGCGGTGATCAAGCAGGCAGACAGAATAAAGCCCAGCAGCTGTTCGGGAATGAATTTTTCCCGAGCATTCAGCAGATTGCACAGCACGCCGGTTACCGCGTAAAATGCCAAGGATGGGTACATCATTCTTGTCAGCTGTATTGTAAGCTCTACCCCTACCTCAGCACGGTAGATGAGCGAGCAAATGGCGGGTGCAAACAAATATGCCAACAACGAGCCAATCAAACCCGCCACAAAATACAGCGTAACTACCTGGCTGGCGTACCGATCCGCAGCCAGTTGACCCTCCCTCAGCCTTGTTTTTGTATAAATCGGAATAAAAGTGGAGGCGATACCTGCGCTGAACAGCAGCGTCATGATGCTGAATATGCCGTAGGCCGTAACAAAAGCGTCGCTTTCTACACCACGGCCAAAATAGGCGGCCATGACCATCTCGCGTACAAAGCCCAACAGCTTACTGGCCGCGATGATCAGCGTGACCACCATCGTGGTTTTTAGCGCATGCTGCGATGCCTTTGTCGATTTATGCGTGGTATGGCGCACCGATCCGCGGACCTGACGGCCGTGCGCCGGCATCTGCCTTTTTTGTGTGTGCCGAGGTCTCTGCCCTTGATTCCGCAGCTCGCTTCTGGGCACAAACCTCGTCTGCTCCGTATTTGGCAACCTAACACCCCCATACACAATTTGTATGCATGTATCGTTTTCATCATTGATTCTATTTTCTGCCAGAATCTATATTATATCCTAAACAGGATATAAAAGTAAATGCGGACGGTCTCGCTCTTTCCCTGAAATAAAAAAAGAGAAAGCCAATTGGCTTTCTCTTTTTCTCAATAGGCACGCGCCCAGTAAATCATTTTTTTCGCAGGTTTTCCGCAGCATGCACACACATGCCCTTCTGCCTGGTCCTGAAGCTCAAACGGCATGCAACGCGTCGTAATGCCATATTCGTCCTTGACATGCTCTTCGCAGGCACGCTCTCCACACCAGGGCGAAAGCGCAAAGCCCTTTTTGGTATCCACAGCTTCCCGTACCTCTTCCATCGTAGATGCTTGGAAAATATGCGCATCCCGATGCTCAGTGGCCATGTGCAGCATGGTTTTATGAATATCCTCTAAAAGCGTCTGAATGGATTGCTCTAAGCCCTCCATGGGGGTTGCCGCTTTTTCATGCGTATCCCGCCGCGCCAGCATCACCTGGCCGTTTTCAATGTCCCGCGGTCCTACTTCCAGCCGGACGGGAACGCCGCGCATTTCCCATTCATTGAACTTCCAACCCGGAGACTGGTCCCTGTCATCCAGCTCTACGCGCAGGCCCGCCGCCTTTAATGCATCGTATAGTTCGTTGGCCTTTTCCAACACGCCTTCCTTGTGCATTGCAACCGGTACGATCACGACCTGCACTGGTGCAATTTTAGGCGGCAGCTTTAAGCCACGGTCATCCCCGTGTACCATGATCAAGCCGCCGATCATGCGCGTGCTAACGCCCCAGCTGGTCTGCCAAGCATATTTTTGCTGCCCATCCTTATCCAAAAACTGAATATCGAACACCTTGGCAAAGTGCTGGCCCAGATTGTGGCTGGTTCCCATCTGTAAGGCCTGGCCATCGTGCATAATGGCTTCCATCGTGTAGGTATCCTGTGCACCCGCAAATTTTTCCTTTTCTGTCTTTTGCCCCGTCAACACCGGAATGGCCAACACATTATAGGCAAAGTCCCTATATACTTCCAGCATCTGCATGGTTTCCTTCTGCGCATCTTCATAGGTAGCATGAACAGTATGCCCTTCCTGCCATAAAAATTCACTGGTCCTCAAAAATGGCCGAGTACTCTTTTCCCAGCGCACAACATTGCACCACTGGTTGAGCAACAGCGGCAGATCCCGATAAGACTGCACCCATTTGGCATACATCGAGCAAATGATAGTTTCGCTGGTCGGGCGAACGACCAGGGGCTCTGTCAACTCTTCGTGGCCGCCCTTTGTTACCCAGGCAACCTCCGGCGCAAATCCTTCAACATGTTCCGCTTCCTTTTTCAATAGGCTTTCGGGGATAAACAGCGGAAAATATGCATTTTTATGCCCCGTTGCCTTAAACCTATCGTCGAGCTCCTTTTGGATTAGCTCCCAAATGCCATAGCCGTACGGACGGATGACCATACATCCTTTTACCTCAGAATAATCCATCAGCTCAGCCCGTACCACAACGTCTGTATACCATCTGGAAAAATTCTCGTCCATCGGCGTAATTGCCTGTACAAATGCCCCTTGTTGCTTTTTCCCTGCCATTGATCTTCCTCCTCCAAACAAATTTTCGCAGGCGGGCATAAAAAAAGCCCTTCGCCTGCAACTTTTCTGCAAGGACGAAAGACATGCTTCCGTGGTACCACCTTACTTGGCAAATATACTTGCCCACTCATTGTGCCGATAACGCCCGGCAAACGGCGGCTTTCACCGCAAAGCTCGCAAGGTGGGAACCGTTTTCCCGGCATACCCGCTTTACAGCCTAAGAACGGGCTCTCTGCTACGCCGTACAAAACGTGGCCTTGGTCGTCGCTTGATTGTCTGCATTATACCGCCTTTTTCTCCCAGTTGCAAGCCCGGCCTTGACAAGCCTTCCCCTTTGCCCCTATACTATAAAAAAATTAAATAGTACCGCTGGGGGTGCCGCAAGGCTGAGAGGGCGTATCTGCCCGACCCTTGGAACCTGTCTGGATCATGCCAACGGAGGGAAGCGGCGCGCATATGTTTGTTATGCCAGCGTTTCCCGCAACAATGTTGCGGGTTTTTCATGGGGAGCGGTCAAAAGGAGTTGTTTGGTTTATGTGGTTTTCTACGTTTTTGGAAAACTTAGTGGCCCTGCCCGTCTGGGCCTGGGTCGTGTGGGCGCTCGTCGTCGTTTGTGCCGTGGTGTTTTTTGCATTAAGAAAGCGTTCCGGCGCAGCATTGCCCATTGTCGTTGTATTGCTGCTGGCGCTGGCGGTGCTATTTGCTTTTGCACTGCCTACGATTGAGCCGGAAGAAGGGGCTTCCACAGCCGCAGCCTTTTTGTATTCCCCTATATTTTGGTCCATTCTTGTCGCAATTCTCGGCGTCGTTTGTATTGTTTTGCTGCTTCGGCGGCAAAAATGGACGATTCAAATGCTGTCTACCGGCGCTTTGTGTGTTGCATTGGCATTTGTGCTGTCCTGCCTTACCTTGTACCGTATGCCAAACGGCGGCAGCATAACGCCCGCATCCATGCTGCCCATCCTGGTCTTTGCCTGGATCTATGGGCCCATCCCCGGCATTGCCGCCGGTACGATGGATGGTATCATGCAGCTAGTGCAGGGGGCCTACGTGATTCATCCCATGCAATTTTTGCTGGATTATATTCTCCCCTTTGCCGTTCTGGGCATCGCAGGCCTATTCCGAAAGGATAACCAACTTCCTTTGGGCATTGTGCTGGGCTCTGCAGCTCGGTTTATCATCCATGTTTTATCCGGCGTCATTTATTTTGCCTCCTCTGCCCCTGCAGGGCAAAGCCCACTGCTTTACTCTTTGGGATACAACGCCACCTATCTTGTGCCCGAACTCATCATCTGCCTGGCCATTGTTTTGGTTCCTCGTATGAAGCACGCTTTGATTCGCATCAAGCATGAGGCAAAGATTGCTTAAAAAAGCCTTGGCCCTGCAAGAAAATTCTTCGCAGGGCCTTTTTGTTTTAAAGTCATTGCATAGACAAAATAGCCTGCCCACAAAATTCGTTATTTTTTTTGCAAATCCTTCAATCGTTGCAGTTTCGTTTGGAGATTCGGACGTTTACATAGCTTAGACAGCAGCGGCGTTCCCTCTATATAGCCGATAAGAATGTTTTCAATAAACCGTCCGTCTCGAGGCGCGATATTTCCCAGTAGTCTGGAGTGGAAATAGGGTTCTAAGCAATCAAATAAATCGCTGCCCTGCAAGCGCCATCCCAATTCGCTGCCATAATAGGCCAGATCTAAATACCGTTCCAGTGCTTCTGCAGCTTTTTCTTCTTTTCCATTTTGTAAGAACATCTGGCATCCTACCATATAAATGGGAATGAATTTGCTTGGGTGCATCGTATCCGCCCCCAGCGCCTGCCCCAAAGTTAGTATGCGTTGATAAAATTGCTCCGCCTTTAGAGGTTCATCCAAATATGCAGCCAATAGATCCGGCGAAGCATCCAAAATACCCATCAAATTTTCATACATATATTGCTGAAGCAGCTCACGGACGCGCTGCCTATCCCCTTCCGCAAAATATGCCTTGGCCAATAATATTTCTGTCTGCATAGGCATTTCCACAATATCCCCCAATAGCTCTATGGCCTGCTTTGGCTGATCCGCCGCCAAATGACAAAATGCCTGCAACTGCAACGCTTGTCTGGATAAAACCGTATCCTCGCTGCCCTTTTCCACCCGTTTGAGTACTGCCAGCGCTTCCAAATACATGGCTTTTGCCCTTTGCTGATCGCCTTGAAGGTCTGCATGGTTGATCCATAAAAGCGCTATATAAAATTGAAGCACCCAGCAAGAAAAATACTGTTTTAGCAGCGCACGGCTTTTTTGATATACCTGTTCAAACGGTTGGCTGACAAATTCCGCCGATAGCTTTGCATACAGCGCCTGCACCTCCTCCCGCGATAGCTGCGGCTCATAGCCCAGCAGTTCATCTACTGTGCAGTCAAAAAAAGAGGCCAGCACCGGCAACAATTCAATGTCCGGATAGCTCTGCCCGCTTTCCCATTTGGATACCGCAGGTTTAGAGATGCCTACATGCTCAGCCAAGGCCTGCTGGGTCAAACCTCTTTGTTTTCTTTTCTCTGCAATGATCGTACCGATGTGGATCTGTTTCATCCTATGCCTCCCTAGCCAATGCTTATCTTATCGTATTTATCAGCAAATGCCTAGCAAGGGCAATCAAAAAGAGGCATGCCGACGCATGCCTCTTTTTGCCATATCAGTCCACATTCACCAGTTCATATTCCCTGGTGCCAACGCCTACCGCCTCGGCCGCCTTGATGGTCAGCGTGCCGTTCCGCGATTCTATGCGTTCAATGAGCTCTGCTTTGCCCGGATCATCGGATTGATAGACCATATCAATGCACGCTTGATCCAGCGCCACTGGATCTAAAGAAGCCAAGATGCCGATATCCTTCATGCAGGGATCCGCCGCCTTTGCCACACAGTCGCAGTCTACCGACATATTGCGCATCACATTGATAAAGGCAATCTTATCGCCAAAATGCTTGACAATGGATTTATCTGCATCTGCCATGGATTCCAGGAAAGAATCATGATCGCCCGTCCAGATCTCTTCTGGTTTTCCCGAGCCATGAATGTATGCCTTGCCGTGGGAAGATGCGATCCCGATGGAGATATTCTTTAGAGCACCGCCAAAACCGCCCATCGGATGCCCCTTAAAATGCGAAAGCACCAACATGGAATCATAATTTGCCAGGTGCGCACCAACATAGTTTACCTGAATGCGTTTCCCCTCGGGCACGGGCAACTCCATCTCGCCCTCTTCATCCATAATGTCTACCGGAGCGATGTCCGTCCATCCGTGCAGCTTCATCGTTTCCCAGTGAGCATCCGTGGTATTGCGCTTACCTTCATAGGCCGCATTACACTCTACAATCGTACCTTTCACATGATCCACCATCGGCTTCATGAAAGAGGGACGGATAAAGTTTTGGTTTCCAACCTCCCCGGAGTGCACCTTAACGGCCACTTTGCCAGGCAGCTCTACGCCCAATGCCTTGTACATTTTGATCATCGTTTCCGGCGTAATCTCTTTTGTGAAAAACACCTTGGCCTTTTCCATCATACATCGCTCCTTACTTTGTATTTGTGTTGCAGCGCAACACGAGACTTACCTATGTACTATCATAAATCTTTATGATATACATGTCAAAATAGATAGTAAGATTCCTTTTTGTTCTTTTGTATCTTTTAAAGAAATATACTGTGGTTACATAATCTGATAAATCAATGATATGCTTGTAAACATCAAATCAATATAATAAAGCTAAAAATCAGCGAGGCTTTCAAGCACTCTACATTCAAAAAATCATCGCTACTTTATAATTTATTCAGAAATTTACTCACTCAAATTCAGCAAAACTCTCTAGTTCTGCGAAATCTTTCAGCAAGCTTTCATATTTTAATTAGCTTTTTCTAACTCAATTTTACTCCTCATTGTTGCTTTGTCAAGCAATATGAGTACGATTTTACAGAAAAAGTCGGCTCCTTATCGTCTTTGAATGGGCCCTATGCAAAAACACGCCGCTGCTTTTACGCAACCGGCGCGTTATCGCAATGCCATACGATGCACTCATTGCTTATCAAGATGCAACTGATAGATGCGGTTTGCATTATCAAAGAATACCTTCTTCCAGACTTGCTCCGGCACCAGCCTTTGAATAAAGCGAATATACAGTGGCAGGTTCACCAGCGGCCAATCCGTTCCAAACATTAAGCTGTCATACCGTCCTAAATAAGCCATCCACATTTTTAGATAGGCAAAAAATGCGCTTTGTTCCTTCCAAAGGGTAGAAAGCTCCGGGCATCCTTCCAAAAGGCCGGATAGGTCCGCCGCCACATTTTCATTTTTGGCCATCACAGCAGCCGCGTCCTGTACCCAAGGGCTGCCAAAATGGCACAGTACGAACTGCACGTCTGCATATTCCGTTGCGATCTCATCCACCGTCATTGGATGGCTGTATTTCAGGCATGCTTCCGCACCTGCCGTAGCACCTGTATGGATCGCTACCGGCTTTCGATATTGGCGCGCCAGTTCATAATACGGTCGATACTGCTTGTCCGATACATAACCGCGGCAATATCCTGGATACAGCTTGATGCCAACGCATCCTGGCTGCTGTAGATGCCATTCTACCTGATCCACCGCGCTCTGCAATGAATGCTGCGCAACAAAATTGCTGTCTAGCCCGATGCAATACCGTAAATAGGAAGGGTATCGATGCCGTTCTTTTTCCAGCGTATCGTTGCCCATTACAATGCCCATCGTAATCTCATGCGCTTGGTACTGCTCATAGAGATGCTTCTCCGTATTTTGGTGCTTTGCAGCCAGTGCAATTTCATCAAAGTATGGCTCTCCCGGCCAAAAATGCAAATGTGCGTCAATGATTTTCATCTTACAGCTCCAAAACCCCGCTGGCCCACGCGGCATCTATACACTGCATACCCAGGCCGCAACGTTTCCAGATTCGTTCCTGATACTGTGTCTGTACTTTTTTATAATATGTTTGCTGCAGGGGAAGTTCATATGTCTGGCCGCTTTTACAAACCATACGGATACAAGGTGATGGTTGCTGCGAAAACAATACACGTTCTACCGTTTCTTGCGGGTATTGCGCATGGAACTGCATAAAATAAAACACCTTTACCAGCTCTATCACCGTATCCTCTAGGCCACATTCCAAAATCTGCAGCTTTTCCGCCAGCTCTTCCGGTGTGCGAATCAGCCTCAGCTTATACCCCTCCTGGGGCGGAAGTGCGGAAAGCGTTTGCGTATCCTGCTCTACCTCCTCCGGACAAAGATACAGCAAAGCGCGGTGCGTTTCATCTAAAAACACACAGGGATACTGAAACTGCATCGTTTTCCCGCATGCTTCGCAGGGCACCTTGAATAGGGTTCCCTTGAACGCTCTAAGCTTTGCCAACGGTTCAGATTCCAAATTTACCAAATGCCAGCGCGTTACCTTTTGCACGCGGCCGCAATGGGGGCAGACAATCCCCATTTCTTCTTTTGCTTGCATCGTTGCTATGCTCTTCCTTTCTGCGATAACAAAAGCCGATATACCCAGGCGCTATCCACCACCAACGTATCTTGTGCCTCCCTGTCTGCCAAATACTGCGTATAAATTTCAGATTGCAGCTTTCTGGTAATCGGGCAGACCCTTTCGCTGCCGTCATGGCACAGGCAGGTCAGCTGCGGTTCACCATGCGGCGCGGAAAATACCGGGCTGCTCTCCAAAAGATCAGGAGTCTGCTCCGTTAGCTGCGTAACCATCAACAGACGAACGATCTCCACGACACGGTCATCCAGGCCACAATCGAAAATGCGCAGTTTTTCCGCCATATCCTCTGGCGTACGCACCACTCGGATGATCGCTTTTGTGTCCCCCAGACCTTCCTGCACCTCTTGCAGGCGGCATGGCTCTCCCGGCGCTGCCAATTCTAACAGCAGCGGGAGCGCAGGATCGATATACAAACAATTCTGCACCTTTTCCAGCACCGCGCCGCATGCACGACAATGCATGGGAAACAGCGTTCCCTGCAATATTTTTTGTTTGATCTCCGGTCTTTTCTGCACATTGATTTGGCGTACATCCAGCACGCTCTGCTTATGCCCGCATGCCATGCACACCGCCGGCCGAATCTCCGTAATTGCCATTTTGGGCCTCCTAATTTCAAGCATCATATCATATTTTACGGAGTTTGCCTACTTTTTGTCCCTTGTTGCAAAAGAAAAGGATCCGGAAATCATTCCGGATCCTCGTCTTACCGTCCTATACGTTTTCCAAACCGTCCACCGCGTGTGCCCAGTACTTCCGAAAGGATGATGCCGTTTCGCACGCCCTCTGCGGTAAACAGTTTGGCATATGGGTTATAGCGTTTACCCCCTTGGGGCGTTTTATTCTCCATCGGCCGGTTGTTACCCATGGGCTGCGGGCGTGCATGCAGGCGTACCTCTTCCTGCCAGTTTTCTGTGCAGGCAGAGCTCTCTTCAGTGGCGTGGGCAAAGGCAACCTGTCGATAAATCTCTGCCTCTGCGGCCTGATGTGCCGCAGCCTGCACTACATGTATGGCCGCTTCGCGCTCCAATTCTGTTTGGCGCTGTTCGCCCTCGCCCGCACTCATACGCCGTGCCGCCTCTTCCTGTTCACGCTCCAGTTCCTCCTGCATCTGGCGGAACACCCGCTGCTCTGCTTGACGTTTTTGTTTTGCTTTCTTCTTGCTCTCTCCCAGGCTGGAAACCAGAAACAAAAAGAATAGAACGATGATTACTTCCATGCACTATTTCTCCACAGTTGGCGTTTCATCCTTGCCCGCATCGGCAATGGACTGCCGCATCTCGGTATCGGAAATGACATTTTGCATCTGGTAATAATCCATTACACCCAGCTTGCCTTCCCGCAGCGCCTGTGCCATTGCTTTCGGCACATCGGCCTCCGCCTCTACAACCTTAGCGCGCATTTCCTGTACAGACGCCTTCATTTCCTGCTCCCTCGCCACAGCCATGGCCCTGCGTTCTTCCGCTTTTGCCTGCGCAATACGGCGGTCTGCCTCAGCCTGGTCCATCTGCAGCTGTGCGCCTACGTTGCGCCCCACATCCACATCCGCAATGTCAATGGATAAGATCTCAAATGCAGTGCCTGCATCCAAGCCTTTGTTCAAAACGGTACGGGAAATCAAATCGGGATTTTCCAGCACCGCCTTATGGGAATCTGACGAACCCACTGTGGTAACAATGCCCTCGCCTACGCGCGCAATCACCGTCTCTTCCCCGGCGCCGCCGACAAGCCTATCGATATTGGCACGCACTGTAACCCGCGCTTTGGCCCTGAGCTCTATGCCGTCCTTTGCAATGGCCGCCACGATCGGCGTTTCAATCACCTTAGGATTGACAGACATCTGTACCGCCTGCAACACATCGCGGCCAGCCAGATCGATCGCCTGTGCCTTGCCAAATTCCAGGGGAATATTGGCTCTTTGCGCCGCAATAAGCGCATCGATGACCTTATCTACATTGCCGCCTGCCAAATAATGCGTTTCCAGCATATTGATGGTCACATCCAGCCCCGCCTTTGTCGCCTTGATCATCGGTAGGATAATGCGGGCGGGCTTTACATTTCTCAGTTTCATGCCCACCAGCGTAAAAATATTGACCTTTACCCCTGCTGCCAGCGCACTGATATACAACCGCAACGGCACAAAGGTAAAAAATAGAATCAAAACAACCAAGATGGCTGCGCCAATCAAAATCGGCCCAATCATATCCTCTAAATACATGTCCCTTTCCTTTCTTGTGTTTATATACGGCAGACGATAACCTGCCGTCCCTGCACCTGTGCGATGCGGACAGATTCGCCCTCTGCCAAAAATTCACCGCGGGTCACAACATCCAGCCGTTTCCCTTCTATCTCTACAACGCCTGCCGGGCGCAGCGGAGAAATCGCAACGCCTTGCTTTCCTACCCAGTCTCCCAATGCATCAAAATCCGCATATCCGGCTTTTTCCGTTACAGCGTCGTTTAATATCAGTTTAGACCGTGAAAGCCGTCCTTTTGAGGCAGAATATAAGGTAAATCCAAACGCGGCCGCCACGATGACTGCAATGATGGTAAACGCGGCGGCAGCTTGCCCCCAAGTATCGGCAAACATCGCAATCCCTGCCGTGCAAAACAGCAGACCAGCCAGGCCCGGCAGCCCAAACCCCGGCGCATACACCTCTACAATCAGCAGGATCACGCCCAAAAGCATCACGCCCAGCGCAATCCAGTCTATCAAAGTCATGGTTCCACCCACCTTTCTCTTTGGGTAGCTCCATTATATCATAGCCATTCCCTTAGCATTGTTAATTTCACGCATAGTACTCTGTCATTTTTTAGCACCTATCATTTTCTTCATGATCTTCTCTTCTGGGCAATACATCTTCCCTGTATCCTCAAATCCAAAGGAGCGATACATGTGCTGCGCCGTTCTATTTTCTAGGTTTACGCTCAAATATACCGCATTATACCCAGCCCTTGCACATACCATTTCCAAAAACGCGACAAAGGCCTGCTTACCCCATCCTTTCCCTTGGTATTGTCTGCCAAGCATAAACCGGAAGATCCAATTTTCGTTTCGTTCGGTATCAATGCCGTATAAGCCAAACCCAATCATTGTCTTATCCCAATAGATGGCCACTGGTATACGTTCCGGCAAATATTTGCTTTGTGCCAATGAAAACACGTTGGGTGCCACATATTCCTCCTGGCCCTTTGCTACCTGCAATCTGCAACAGTCCTCATAATTTTCCTTGGTTACAGGCTGTAATGAGATCATCTTGTTTCCTCCTGTTTCTATATTATCGTATATGCGGATCAAAACTCTTTTTTATGCATTTTCATTGTACAAAAAAAGCCCCTGCGAAGGGGCCCTTTTCGTTTTACAAAATGTATTTTGCAACGGGCTGCGGTGCTTTGTCCATTTCCTTGCGTTTTTCATCGTAGCCCTGTTTGCCCAGCAACGCATAAGCAGCGTTTTTGCCCTCTTCTACGCCTGGCTGGTCAAAAGCGTTGATATTATACAATTCACCCAGATAAGCCGTTTCTACCTCCAATACATACAGCAGCTGGCCAATGGTAAAAGCATTGACCGCCGGCAGTGTGAAGGTCTTATTCAGCCTTCCCGCACGGTTGAGCGCATAGGCCGTGGCAAACTGCTCGGCACTGATGAGCTCGTTCATAGAATGCCCACCCAAGAAAGATACATCCGGAATATTCTCGTATCCATGCGGAATCTCCACCGTCGTGCCGTAATCCTCTACTGCCAAGAACGTTACGACCTTATCAAACGGCCCTTCCGTATACAGTTGTACCTGGGAATGCTGATCCGTTACACCCAATGATTTTACCGGCGTTTGCCCTACATGCACCGGTTTGCCGTCTCGAGTTATATTTTTGCCAAGCGACTCTGCCCAAAGCTGCGCATACCAGTCCGACATATATTTGAGAGAATCGGTATAGGGCATCATGACGGATACGTTGACCCCATTTTCCATACACAGATACTGCAAAGCGCCATCCAGATACGCCATATTTTCCATGACATTTTCGCTTTGCAGCAAGCCGTCCATATAGCGAGCCCCTGCAATCAGCTCCTTGATATCGATGCCGCATACCGCCGCGCCCAGCAGGCCTACCGGCGTCATCTCGGAGAACCGGCCGCCTACGCCATCCGGGATCACAAAGGTTTTCAGCCCTTCCTGCTGGGCAATCTTAATCAGGTTGCCCTTGGCCTTGTCCGTGGTTGCAATCATGTTGTCCTTAAGAGACACGCCCGCTTTTTTCAGCTTATCCGCTATAATCAAAAACTGAGCCATCGTCTCGCTGGTGCTGCCGGATTTTGTAATGACGTTAAAGCAGGTTTTTTTAATGTCGATGACGTCAAACAGCGCATCCATGCGAGCAGGGTCAATGTTATCCTCCACATAAAAGCGCGGGCCACCCCGCCTTTCTGCAGGCAGCTCATTGTATCGCATATGGTTCAGTGCCTGCTGCACGGCAATCGGCCCCAACGCGCTACCGCCGATACCCAGTACGACAAACGCATCAAACTTTCCGCGAATGTCTGCCGCTGTCTCCAAAATCTCATCCAACAACGCCGGATCCGTATATGGGAGCTGACGGAAACCCATCTGCTCCTTTTGCGCCGTCATCTGTTTGGCGGCCTGCGCAAAGATCGGAGCCTGCAACTGCTCGGCCCGGAATCCCTTTTCTCCCAAAATCTCTTCCATCATATTGGAAACATCCAATTTGATCTTCATCGAGGCTTGGAAAGCCGGATCTTCATATCGTACCATCGTTTGGTACCTCCTTTTTGAATTGCGGTTATTATATCATGTTCGTGATATGCTGGGCAAATTTATTTATTATTACTCAAACAGAGCGCGGAGAAATGCAAAGGATTGCCTAAGCTCGTTTTCCTTTTCCCAGTCATCTGGATAAACTTCCATCGTTACCGCGCCATTGAAATTCTTTTCGCGCAACAATGCCGCCAAATGCACAAAATCAAAATTCCCCTGCCCTGGCAAGGATGTATACACCATTTGTTCCTGCTCCGTAATATCACAGAGATGGAGGTTACAGAGGCGGTCTCCCATTTCCTCCAGGTAGCCCTCCATCGGGTAACCGGACTGGGCCGCTTGCTTTACGTCAAGCGTATAACCCAGCGAGCAATCCTCTAAAAAGGGCCGTAGGTTTTTCGCATACCCTACCTCATGGTACTGGCACCAATGCACATTTTCCAGTGTCAATCGTATACCATAGGAATCCGCTAGCGCACACAGGCTTTGAAATCGTTCTCCGATGTATTGATAATTGGGGCGGCCCGCCTTTTTCTTTAAAAAAAGCGCACCGTGCATCACATAGTACCGAGCACCTAGAATTCTTGCGCATACCAGCGCCATTTCAAACACATCTAGCGCTGCCTGGCGCTGACGGGGATGCCCTGCAAACAACTGAGGTTCAAACTGGCTGCCCAGCGTGTGGATGGTGGTACAGGTAAGCCCCAGATCGTCTTTTCGCCTGGCCATCAGCTTGGCAAAGTCCTCTTGATATTCATACATACCGCCCAAAAAAGCCTCAAAACGGTCGGCGCCTAAGTTTCGGATCAGTGGCAGTGTATCCTCCGTATTTACCTTGGTAAAGTAGCAGGAAGTGGAAATCCCTACCTTCATATTTCTTCCTCCTGTTTTGCTTTCTGCTCACACATCAAGCAATAGGCATAGCTGGATAAACGGTTCAATGCCCGGATAAAGGCTGGAAATCCATCCTTATATACCGCTACGGCCTGCCGTTCACAGTCTCTGATTTGCGTTCTCAGCACATTGATTTGTGCAATTTTACGCCCTGTGCGAACGCTTGGGAAAAAATGCGGTATGCCGTATGTCCTTTCCGGAAAATGGGAAGCCAAATGGATCTGCTCCTCCGTCTTGCCATCTAGCAGCGGCAAAGCCGGCAGTTCCCCTTTATACTCCGCTTCCAGCAATGCCAGCGCCATGGTCGCAATCTGCTCAACCTGCACTGATAGCCGCATATCTCCTTGTTCTGCTATGTCTATAGCGCATAAAACCGCCTTGGCATGCAATGCATCCAGCTTCCCACGCAGGCAAATGCGCGGGTGATTCTTTGGACCCATCTCTGCGCCGTACAGGCAGGTTTCATATTCTTGCTTTGGCAACGTGTTCTCTCCTTTTCTACCTGAGCATTTTACCACATCTCATACGGTTTTCCCAATTGTTGTTTTCCCGTACGATGATTTTGCGCTTTACAACCCCGTTTCTGTGCGTTATACTATATGAGAACAAATGTTCTTATATCCTGTTGGGGAGGTCTTTTTTGTGCGTGTGATTCTGCATTGTGATATGAACAGCTTTTATGCTTCTGTGGAAATGCTGTATCAGCCCCATCTGCGCACAGTGCCCTTGGCCGTAGGCGGCGATGAAGAAAAACGCCATGGCATTGTTTTGGCAAAAAATGAGTGGGCCAAGGCCCGCGGCGTGAAAACGGGAGAGCCCTTGTTTCAATCGCGGCAAAAATGCCCTCAGCTTGTGGTAGTGCCTCCGCATTACGACCGGTATCATCGGATTTCGCATATGGCCAATCAGATCTATCGGCGATATTCCGATCGCGTAGAGCCTTTTAGCATCGATGAAAGCTGGGTAGACTTAACAGGCTGCGTGGATTCCTTTGCCGAGGGCGTACAGGTTGCCGAACAAATACGGAGCACCATCGAGCAAGAATTGGGTGTAACTGTTTCCATCGGCGTTTCGTATAACAAAATTTTTGCAAAACTTGGCAGCGAATTGAAAAAGCCCAACGCTGTTACGGCGCTGCCGCCTTCTGCTCTACAAACCATCATCTGGCCCCTGTCTCCGCGCGCGCTGCTGTTTGTAGGCCCTGTTACAGAAAAAAAGCTGGCGCGCATCGGCATTCATACCATCGGCGATCTTGCCAATGCTCCCGAAACGACGCTGCGCTCCCTTCTAGGCAAATGGGGACATACGCTGCACCAGTATGCACTGGGGCACGAATATGCACCTGTGGCGTACTGGGGGGAATCTCCGCCCGTCAAATCCATCGGCAACAGTACCACTCTTCCTAAGAATCTTATGCATGCCGATGCATTTGTTCCCGTTGTGTATATGCTGTGCGAATGTGTAGCAGAGCGGCTTCGCCTTGGCCATCTTCGTGCGGAGGTTCTTCATCTTTGGCTTCGGGATGCCGATCTTTGCAGCCAAACCAGGCAAATTCAGCTGGGCGCTCCCACGCAGGTCAGCGGCCGTTTGGCAAAAGCCTGCTTTCGTCTTATCCACAAACATTGGGACGGTGCTCCCATACGCAGCATCGGTATACAGGTCAGCCAGCTGTCCTTTGAAAAAGACGCCTATCAGCTTTCTATTTTTTCGCAAAAAGAGCAGAAAAACGCCGAATTGGAACGCTGTATCGACGATTTGCGCCATCGCTTTGGGCATTGGAGCATTGCCCGCGCCGTCACTTTACAGGATACACAACTAAAAATCGATCCTTTGGAGGAAAACTCCTTGCATTCTGTTGCCTTTCGAAAGGGGGTTTTGTAAAAAATGGCTCAATATCTGCCTGTAATCGCCCGGTTTGATGAAACTGGGCAAATTTTTCCCCTCTCCTTTATTTGGCCGGATGGGCGCACCTTTGCCATCGATCGCGTGCTGGATGTCCGGCGTGCTGCCAGCCGGAAACAAGGCGGCTGCGGCATCCGCTATCTATGCCGTGTACGCAACCGAAAAATCCTGCTGTTTCTCGACGAAAACAAATGGTTCTTCGAACCCGTTCCCGAATGAAAAGATCCGGCTGGAATACCGGATCTTTTTTATTGGTTCCATAAATTTTTTCTACCCCATCTTGTAAATACTGATAGCGCTGTCGGCAGCGCCTTAGTCTCTATTTCCTCCTTTGGCACCCACTCATAGTCCTCTGGAGCCGGGGCATTCTGCACCCTGGCGTAAATGCCCTGCATATGCCATATGATATGCGTAAAAACATGCTGAGCCTTGCCGATCTCTCTTTGTTCCAGCATTTGCAGCCCCAGCGCATCCAGCGCCTGCTGCGTCGGTTGCGTCGGTAGATTTACATATTCCCAAAGATTATGCAGCAACCGTTCGCTTCGCTTGCGCATCAGAATGCGCCCTTGCTCGTCCTCAGCCAAAAGGATCAAACGATGCTCCTCTTTTTTCGGTTTTGGCCCGCTGCGAAATGGCAAAACCTCCGTTTTGCTATGCTCATACGCTTTGCATTCACGGCGAACAGGGCATACCTGGCACTGGGGTGTCTGCGGCAAACAGACTAGGGCGCCCAGCTCCATAATCGCCTCGGTAAGTGTCCCTGCCTGCCCATCCGGCATCATGGCCCGAATGATATCCGTAACCTGCCGGATGGTCTGCGGTTTCAATACATCCTCATAGATTTCCTCTATCCGCGCAAAAACCCGTGTGGCATTGCCGTCTACCGCCGGCTCCTTTTTCCCATACGCAATGGAAAGTACCGCACCTGCCGTATAGGCTCCAATCCCCGGCATCTTGCGCAGTTGCTCCGGATTCTCCGGCACCTTTCCGCCGCATTCCGCCACCATCTTCTGCGCGGCCTTGTGTAGGTTACGCGCCCGGGCATAGTATCCTAAGCCCTGCCATGCCTTTAAAACCTCTTCTTCCTCTGCGGCAGCCAATGCTTCTACCGTAGGAAACTGCTTGGTAAAGCGTTCAAAGTATGGAATCAACGCTGCAATTCGGGTTTGCTGAGCCATGATCTCGCTGATCCAAATCTGATAAGGATCCTTGGTCCTTCGAAACGGCAAATCCCGTTTGTTTTTTTCAAACCAAGCAATCAGGCTTTGCGCAATTCTTCCATACCGATCCTTCATGTACGGATTACCTGTGCACCGTGGTTTTCCACCTCTAGGACATGCACTTCCCAATCTGCAAATTTGGCCAAAACCGGCTTGCTCCTTACGACAAACTCGTTGGCGTTGCTGCGGCTGCATAGCGCCATCATCGTCGGCCCTGCGCCGGACAGGTAAACAGGAATGCCCATTTCCCTGCCGCACGCTACGATTTCTTCAAAGCCTGGAATCAGCCCTGCCCTATAAGGCTGATGCAGCCTATCTTCCACCGCAAACAGGAGATGCTCTAAATCCCCCTTGGCAAACGCCGCCGCCAAAAAGCTGGCATGGGCGGTATTGAAGACCGCATCCTTATACGGCACATGCTGCGGCAATACGTTACGCGCCTTCGCGGTAGACAATTCAAAATTCGGCACCATGGCCACCGGCACCAAATCGTTGGAAACTTCAAAGGACAGCGAGCGTACCTGCTTGTCCTTTTGCATGGATACTGTAAACCCGCCGTACAGCGCAGGCGCCACATTGTCCGGGTGTCCTTCGATTTCCGTTGCAATGCGCAGCGCCTCTGCCCGCGGAATAGCCTTGCCGCTGATTTCAGAAGCAATCAAAATGCCCGCTACAATGGCTGTGGAAGACGAGCCCAACCCCCTTGTAGAGGGGATCTTGTTATGCTGCACCATGTGCAGGTTTGCCACCGGCTCTTCTAGATGCTGCATAGTACGCCTATATGCCTTAAAGATAAGGTTGGAACCATTTTTGGGAATAGAGTCGGATCCTTCCCCAAAAATCTCTATCTTCAGCGTTTTGCTCGGCTCTACCTCCACTGTGTTATACATGGACACTGCCAGCCCCAAACAGTCAAATCCCGGCCCCAGGTTGGCCGATGTTGCCGGTACTTTGATGGTGATCATCCTTATTTCTCCTTTTATCCAAACATCATTTTTCTTATTTTACCACAGCCGGCGCAGAACCTCTACGCTCAAAAAAAGAGACCGCCTAAAAAGCGGCCTCTTTCAGAGGAAAATCAATCCTCTTCGCCCTGCATGCTCTTGCGTGCCTCGATCACTTTCTGCGCAATATTGCCCGGCACATCCTCATACCGATCAAACGTCAGCACAAAGCTGCCATGCGCATGCGTCATGCTGCGCAGGTCGGTTGCGTATTTGAACATCTCTGCCAATGGCACCTCCGCCAACACTACCTGCTCTCCGTTGCCCAACGGATCCATGCCCAGGATACGGCCGCGACGGCGGTTCATATCGCCGATAACATCGCCCATGTATTCATCCGGAACGGTAACCTCCGCCCGCATGATGGGCTCTAGCAATACCGGAGAAGCCTCTGCGCAGCCCTTTCTAAGCGCCAAGCGTGCAGCGGTCTTAAACGCCATTTCGGAGCTATCCACCGGATGATAAGAGCCGTCATACAGCGTGGCGCGGATGCCTACCATCGGATATCCGGCCAGCACGCCTCTAGATAGGTTTTCCCTTAGCCCTTTTTCCACAGCCGGGATAAAGTTGCGCGGAACTACGCCGCCGACAACCTTGTCTACAAATTCAAAATCCCCTTCCAGCAGCGGCTCAAACTCAATCCAAACATGGCCAAACTGCCCATGGCCGCCGGATTGCTTTTTGTGCTTGCCCTCTGCTTTTACCGCCTTGCGGATGGTTTCGCGATATGGCACCTGCGGGTCTTTCATCTCTGCTTCCACGCCGAATTTTTGTTTCAGCTTGTTGGTGATGACCTCTAGGTGCATCTCTCCCATTCCTCGGATCTGCGTTTCTCCTGTATCCGGATCCTTGGCCACTTTGAAAGTCGGGTCCTCCTCTTCCAATCTGGAAAGGCCGCCGAATACCTTATCCTCTTCTCCTTTTTTCTTAGCAGAGATCGCCATGGAAATACAGGGTTCCGGAAATTCTATTCTATCGAAAGTTACATGTTCTGCCGGATCGCAGAGTGTATCGCCTGTATTGGTATACTGCAGCTTTGCCACAGCGCCAATATCGCCTGCGGACAGCCATACCACATCGTTTTGCTTTTTACCCCGCATGGCATATACGGTACCGATTTTCTCCTGCTTTTCGGCTTTGGTATTATACACCGTCATCCCGGCTTTTAACGTGCCGGCATAGACGCGGAAGATAGACAGCTTGCCCACAAACGGATCCGCCACCGTCTTGATGACCTGGGCGGCAAACGGCGCGTTCACCTGGCAAGGCACTTCCTTGTCGTTGCCGCCGTCTGTTTTGCCCTGCTGTGCCTGCCGCTGCTCCGGATCTGGCATTAGGGCGACAATCGCATCCAGCAGATTGTCTATCAGCGCTCCCTGCAGCGCAGAGCCGCCCAAAACCAGCTGAATATCGCCATTGAGAATGCCAACCTTCAGGCCGCCAAATACCTCTTCCGTACTCAGCGTATCGCCGTTGAAATATTTTTCCAGCAACTCATCATCGTTTTCCGCGGCCGCCTCTACCAACTCGATCCTGCGATCTACCACATAGTCTACGAGCTCTTCCGGCACCGGCTGAGCCTGATAGCCTTTACCATCCGCCTTCATGGCCTTTTGCTCAATCACGTCTATATAGCCCGTTACTTTGCCGCCCTCCACGATAGGGATCGTCAGCGCCACTACACCGCTGCCAAATTTATGCTGTAACTGATCCAGTATCTTGGCAAAATCTGCATGTTCACGATCCATCTGGTTGATAAAGAAGAACTGGGATACGCCTGCTTGCTTGCTCATCTTAAACGCTTTTTCCGCCCCTACCGGAATCCCGGACGTTGCGCCTACTACGATCATCGCGGCGTCGGCCAATTTCATTGCCTGCAGCTGTTCGCCCACAAAATCAAAATACCCCGGCGCATCGATCAGGTTGATCTTTGTTTCTTTCCATTCTACCGGCGCCAAAGCCGTAGAGATGGAAATATGCCGTTTGGTTTCTTCCGGGTCATAGTCCGTGGTCGTAGTTCCATCTTCCACGCGCCCCATACGGTCCAAATGCCCAGCTTTGAACAGGGCCGCCTCTACCAGCGTGGTCTTTCCTTCGCTGCCATGGCCTACCACAGCGATGTTACGAACGTTCTCTGCGGAATAGATTTTCAATTCCAGTCCTCCCTTATATACTAGATTGCCAAACACAGTGCTGCGCACTGTAAATTTATAAGTTTCATTTTAGTTATTTGAAATATTTTATGTTTGTAAATATCATTTTTGTTCCTTTACTGTAATACTAGCAGAATTTTTCTACTTAGCAAAGTTTTTTTTCGTAATTCCAACACTTTTTCCAATCGCTTTTTCAAACACATAAGCCGGGGTTTTCCTAATTTTTATGTTTCCATAAACAAAAAGAGACCGCCCGACCCCGCCTCCTTTTTCATACGGCCCCTGGTTTGCCGCTGCCAGCGCCCCGCGCACGCGTTTTTTAAACGCATATAAAAAAAACAGAGCCTATTCAGCTCTGTTCCCGCTTATCCTTGCCGCATCAGGGTTTCAAACAACGGCAGATAAATTTCTGGATCGCCCGAGGTGCATAATTCTATCTTTCCCGGGCCTGTCTGCTCATTGCGCATCTCATACTGATTTAAGATCCGTTCAAGCTGTACCGCCGTGCCTTGGTTCCCATCCATCAAAGGCACACCAGGCCATATGGTATCGGCACACTGGCGTATCTGCCTTTTGGCATGGATAAAATGCGTACATCCCAAAACAATCGCGTCTACCTGCTTATCCTTATACGGCAAAAACGCTTCCTCTATGGCTTGGTAGGTTTCTTCCCCCAGTACAGCGCCTCGCTCTATCAGCTCTACCAGCTTGGGGCATGGTACCGGCAACACATGCCCCTCCAGCCCGCATTTTTTAACTCTGTATACAAACAAAGGCTGGCGCAACGTAGCCGGCGTGGCCATCACAAGCACCCATCCGTCTTTGCGCGCCCTCCCTGCTGGGGCAATGGCCGGCTCCATCGCCACAAATGGCACGTCATATGCCTGGCGAAGCTCCTCCTTGGCCGCAGAGGACGCTGTGTTGCATGCGATCACGATGGTCTTGCAGCGCTTTGCCAGCAAAAAATCAGTGCAAGCAAAACTTAACGCACGAATACGCTCCGTCTCTTTTGTGCCGTAAGGGGCATTGGCATTGTCTCCATAAAACACGAAATTTTCGTGCGGCAGCTGCTTTTGTAGGGCCTTTAGGGTCCCCAGGCCGCCAACGCCGGAATCAAATACCCCTATCGGTGCTGTTTTTTCCATCCCTTTCCCCACACTCTTTGTTGATTTCGCCTTTTATCATGGCACGGAGTATGGCTGGATGTCAAGGTCACGGGTAAAAACCTTATTCATCGCCTTGGCAATATATGGTACTGTATTCATGACCTCCTCCAACGTATTTTGGTTGTGGCCGATCTCGATCAAAATGCAGTTCTCCGCCATGTGCTGATTGTATCGTCCCGTTTTTACACGTGTCGTCTTGCCCAATCCTTCTGCATAGGTATTCAGCTCTGCAATGATGGCGTCCGCCAGTCTTTTGTTGGCTTCCCAATCCTTTGGGCGTTCCTTAAAGCCCTCGCCCGTTTTTCCTTCGCCCGTACCGATTACAAACATTACCTTTGCACAAGGCTTTCCATCTACCGTTACCACATCGCCGATGCCGGAAGAGCCTGTTCCATCCCTATGCACGTCGATAAATAGATCCACCGGATATTTTTCCTTATCCTTTTTCATTGTCTCCAGCGAACGGTTGTAGGAAGTGGTATAGTATTTCCCCAATTCATGATCTGTACTGTCGAACATCACAGGCAAATGGTATTCATTACATAATAGATAGGCCAAATTCTGTGCAATCTTTTGAATGTTATAGCCGCTGTCCAGCGTACGCCATTGGCTGGATTCCTCGTAGTTGTCTCCCTCTACCTTTCGGAAGGATTCGTTGGAATGCGTGCTATACAAAATGATGCGCGGCTGTATCCCCTCTGGAGGCATCATCGTCGTCACCTTTGCGCCCAGAGCTACCTCTGCATTGGCAGCCGTCACCGAGGCAGGCTCGGCTGTGCCTTCCGGCTCTTGGCCGGCTTGTGTGCTATCCTGCTCCTCCAGCGCCCAAGGTTCATCCTCTTCAAAGACCGCCGTCATCGTCTCTCCGCCTGTGAGCAGCGCCATCTCCATGCCCATTAGGCGTTCTGTCATCCCTTTCCCGGCAGCATTTTTGACATAGGCAAATCCCAGCAAGGCCAGCAGTACCAGCCCTGCACACAGACGCCCGGCCTGTATACGGCGCTTTTTCTTTCTCTTTAGACTGATTCTTGTCACCATCCGGCCCCGCATTTATACGCACCCCTTTCCCCATAAGGTATGCGTCATCAATGGTTGTCTATGATTGCGAAGCCAAAAGTTCTTTCATCTCTTTGGGCAACCTGGGATGCAGTGCCTGGTTAAGCGCTCGAGACAGCAGTATGGCGCTTGCTTTTACGATGCTGTCGATGTCTTTAGGGGTAACAATCAAGCCTTGCTGCCTTCCTTCAAACAGCGTATCGGCACGTACCACCAACGGCACGCCCAATGCCAGTACCGGCACGCCCAGCGTTTTTTCATCCAAAGCCAGCCGTCGGTTGCCCACGCCGCCTCCCGGTGCAATGCCAGTATTGCCAAGCTGTACAGTGGTTGCCATACGCGCTGGATCCCCCGCTGCCAGCGTATCCACCGCGATGACCACTGCCGGCTTTATCTGCTGTACGATGCCCAGCACCGCTTCGCCGCTTTCAATGCCGGTTTCCCCCAAAACGCCGGGCGATATGGCGCAAACATTGCCTGCCTTTTGCAGGTCCTCCGGCCAAAGTGAAAACAAATGCCGCGTTACCATCACATGATCCAGCGTCCTCGGGCCTAGGCTGTCTGGCGTCATGGAGCGGTTGCCCAGCCCTACCAGCAAAACAGGCCGTTGTTTATTGTTTTTTGGCATCATGGCACGTAACTGCTTTGCCAGTGCCTTGGCGCAGCGCTTATCTATCTCTGGATCACTGCCAGCCATATGCGGCGCCGTCAGCGTAACGTAGCTGCCCCTCGGCTTGCCCACCGCCTTTTCGCCCTCTTCATCCGTGATGCGTACAATGGAAACCTCTACTTCCTCCTCGGTCTGTTCCTCTACCGTTACACCGCCAGGCAATGTACCCGCGGCCATACAGCTTTCCAATACCAAATCTGAATATCTCTGCAAAATCCTTGCCTCCTTTTTTTCTATCCTCTGCCAAAACAAAGGAAGTATACAGTTTGGGCGGTTTTTTTACTTGCAATGCGGCTCGTCCCATGGTACAATACTCAAAGTCAAGTTTATCCCCCGGGGAGGTGAAGGAATATGCCTAACATTAAATCGGCGATGAAGCGCGTAAAAGTTGAAGAAAGACGTGCCGGCCGCAATCGCATGATCAAATCTCGTTTGAAGACCTCTTTGAAGAAATTTGATGCTGCTGTTGCCGCAGGGGATTCTGATTTGCAGGCCGTGTACCGTGAAACGGTAAGCATGGTAGACAAAGCAGCCTCCAAGGGTGTGATCCATAAAAACGCCTCCAACCGTAAAAAAGCTCAGCTGGCTGCGGTGATGGCAAAGCAAAATGCTTAAATGCATAATGTATGAAAAAAACCGATGATTTCTCATCGGTTCTTTTTTTATTTTTTAACAGGGAACGCTTGCCAAAGCGCCGTTTCCAACGCCGCCCTATCCTCCTTCATCCGCCCGCTCTTGAGGGCAAAATCCGCTTCCGTTAAGGCCAGCAAGCCCCGTCTTAGATCCTCTGTCCGCATTGCCCTTGCCTGCTTGGCCGTACGCTGGGCAGCAAAACGAGGGCCCTGCACCTTTGCGGCGGCAGCCTGCACGCTTTTACCTTCCTCCCAACCCTGGCGAGCAGCCAAAAGCTGGCGGAGCCGGTACGCCACAGCGCCCATAAACATTTGGATGGAGTTTCCCTCTCTTAGCAATAGATCAATCTGTTCGGCAGCCTGCCGCCGCTTGCCCATCGCCAGCAGATCTACGATCTCAAACGCATTGGCTTCCAGCGTCTGGCTGCTGATATCCAGTACATCCTTTCTTGTGATCCGATCCCTTTGCTCTGCATAGCAGCAGATTTTTTCCATCTCCGTTGCGACCGTCTGCATATCCGTACCTACCCGCTGGATCAGCGTTTCCAGCGCTTGTGGCTCTACCGCCTTGCCGCGCTGCGCTGCATAGGCCTTGAGCCAAGCAAAGATCTCCTGCTCTGTCATCGTCGAAAACTCTACCATGGCGTCTCTTTTCTTCAGCGCCGCCGTCAGCTTTCTCCGCCCATCTGGCTTTCCTTCCAATACAAATACAAGGAGCGTTTCCGGCGGCAGCGTGTCGATCAAGGAAAGTATGGTTTCCTCCCCTGCCGCGCCGCCCCCTTGTTTGAAAAGGGGGCATTCCTTTACGATGACAACACGGCGGGGCGCAAACATCGGTAGCGTCTGGCAGGCCGCAAAAATGTCTTCTGCCGACGCTTTTTCATCCAATACTGTCTGATTCCAGCCGGGATCCCCATCCTCCAGCGCCGCCTGGCACAGCTTCTCCAGCGTACGCATTTTTACGAACTGTTCCACACCAAACAATAGATAACAGGATGATAATTGTTTTTGCTGTATTTGTTTTCTCAGCTGTCTATATTCCAACGCCCTTCCTCCGTTCTTTCCATTTTAGACCAAGAAAAGCAGCAGCGCAACCAGCCAGCACAGCCCTGCGACCGTCCATCGGTCCCTTGCCTTCCACAAGCAGTAAGGCGATAAGAAGAATAAGCTTGCCAAAAATAGCAGCATAGTGGACATGGGCCAAGCCGGCATCGAAACCAGCGCGCCGGGGATTCGCGCAGTCCACGCTGCTCCGTAATTCATCAAAAATACAAGGCCTGCGGCTGCTTTGGCCAATCCCAAGGCAATGCTTGGCAACCCTAGCGAACACAGCAGAATGCCAAATACACTGGCCGTAATCAGGCTCGCCAACGGAATAACAAATAAGTTTGCCAGCAGGGAAACTGTAGAAATCCCGCCAAAGAAATATAGCGAAATTGGCCAGATGCCCAGTTGGGCGCCAAGAGAAGTGGAGATGCTCCGGCCCAGCCAACCCATGCCGCGTTTCCAGCTAGCCAAGGCGGAAGATACGGTAGCAATACCCCAAACCGCCGCAAAGGAAAGCTGAAAACCCGGCATTAGCAGCTGCAGTGGATCCCATAACAAAATAAACAGCGCCGCAAGGGAAAGGTTTTCCAAAAGGTCTGTCCGCCTGCCGCATGCCAGATTACATTGGCGCACACTTACCATCACCGTCGCACGCACTGCAGAGGCCGGGAACCCTACCACCGCACAGTATCCCCAAATCAAAAGCAGCAAGATGCTCGTTTGTGTTTTTCTGCCAAGCTTGCTTTTTCTGAGCAAATTGGAAACCAACATCCCCAAAAAGCCTACGTGCAGGCCGGATACCGCCAGGATATGCGAAATGCCCGCCCTTTCATAGACCGTTTTTTGCTCTTCACTGAGATCTGTTTTATCCCCCAATACCATGCCCTTAACTGTCGGCGCGGCCTGTCCAAACAGAGCGTCGATACGGTCCGCCACCATTTCCCTCATTCTGGCCGGCGTATAACGAAGGCTAAAGCCCGTTTGTGTGACCTTTGCCTCCGTTTCTCCTACCCAGGCCAGCTTGTCCCAATGGTTGGCATAGCGCTGCGCTCTGTCCCAGACAGAATCCATGTCTGGCGCCCAAATGGAAAACGCATAGCCTTCAAAGGCATCGCCAGGTCTAGCATATTGCATGGTTTGCGACTTGGTACGCACCCGCAGCTGTTCGTTTGTCTGTATCCCCTCCAAAGCAACATGGTCAAGTAGCAGCGTATATACGCCTTCCTGCTCCTGGATCTCATGAATGTCTCCTTGAATGTATCCATCCTCCGGCCAAGATACTATGCTCTGCAAAGAAAAGGTGGTTCTTCCCCATCCTAGGCCAATCATCATCAATACCAGCATAACAAAAAAGCCGCGGCGCCCAGTACGGGCAAGCCACAGCATACATACGCCAAAGCCCAGGCATATAGCCACGCAAATACCGAAATGGGGACGCACATAAAAACACAATGCAATCCCGATGCCGAAGCCCAAAACAGCAAGAAATAGCGGCCGCACATTCCATAGACGGTATCCTGTCAGTCCGCGTCCCGCTCTTTCTTCCATCTTGTTTCCCCCTTAGACCGGGCCTTAGACGGTTCTATCCGCCATTTCCTCCACCAAACTGCTATCTTGGAATATCTTACGGGCTGCACACAGCACCGCCTGCTCGTCGCTGCCCGGTACAAGATGCGAAATCCATAGCGCCCCTACCTGCGCATTCCTGGCCAATTCCCCCGCTTGTTCCGCCGTCATGTGGGGCGATGGGCTGGGCGCAGTCTGCTTGGTAAAGGGCGCGTCGCACAGCAATACATCGGCCTGTTTTGCCCACGCCGCCAACGCATGCGTGGCAAGGCTGTCCCCCGTATAAGCAAACGATGCATCCCCATCTACCCGCACGGCATACCCAGGCAAGGGATGTACCGTCGGCGCAAAGCGCAACGCAAAGGGGCCGCATTGTGCCGTGCTCTCTGCGTCGGTAAAATGCACGTCAAACACTCCCGTATCCGCCAACAGGCTGCTGACACGCTCTGGTGTTCTCGGCAGATACAGCGGCATCGGCCGTTCTGCACATTTCGCTAGATATTGAGCATACACCAGTAAATCGCTGTAATGGTCCGGATGCAGATGCGTCAACACAACGCCGCAAACTTCATATCCCTTCACCGAAGCCAGTAAGCGCGGCAACGTGCCGCTGCCCATATCCAGCGCCAACGCCTTTCCCTCCTGAAAAAGCAAATGCCCGCTGGAAGCGCCGCCCGCGGCAGGGTATGGTCCATATTTTCCCAAACAGCAATATTTCATGCCTTCTTCTCCTCATTTCAGCTTGGGCAGCAGCTTGGATCGATACAACGCAATGGCCCAGTATCCCAGCACCGAAGCGAAGATCCACTGTACCAAATAGGGGATCATGGACAACAACGCCTCCAGCATGCCATACGCCACTGCGAAATAGAAAAACGTTCCTACCATAAAGAAAACGCCGCCAACGCCGGCTGCCAACAAAAACCGTCCTAGATTGTTTTGCACATACCGATCAAACATCCAGCACAAAGACAATTGGCACACAGCCGTTACCACAAGCGTCATCGGGATTAGATGAAAGCTGCCCCAGATCACGTCTGCCGCTACTGCCGGCAGCACCGTACAAAAAAGCGCCGTTGGGAAAGGCAACAGATACGCCGCCAAATACAGGGCGCAGACACCAAAAGAAACGCTGATCTCATTGATGCCTACCGGCAGGCGCAGCAGGATATACCCCACTGCACTTACCCCAAGGCAAATCAAAAAATCCCGTCCTAAGGATTGTTTTTGTATATTGGGTTGCAAATGAACTGCCTCCCTATGGAAAAATTTACCCGCCTTTAATCAACAATCAAATCAACGGCTGCGCGGGATAGCCGCACCGATTCACAAAACTCTGCCATTTTTTTATGCGCAGGATGATCCTTGTATGCTTCCAGCGCTTGCCCATCGGAAAACACGCTGTCCATCACCACATCATAGATTATAGGCTCTGTCGCCTCTTCCATTTCGTCTCTTTGGCAGTTCAGCTGCACATTCATAGACACCAATCCCGGCAAATTGCCGCGTCTCAATGCCTCCAGCTGCTTTTTCAGCTCCATCGCATTTTCCATTGCGCTGGCACCGCCTGCATATTCCTTAAACTTCCACGCCACAATATGCCGAATCATGCCTCATCCTCCTCAATTTCCGTACAGAGGCAGGCAAAGCCTTCGGATTTCGAAATTTCCCGGAACCATTCCAGGTATTCTTCATTTTCCTGGGCCCTATGATACGCGCGCTCATTTTTAAAATCGATCATAGCGACTGCATCATAGTTGGCCTCGCCCTGGTAATTCTGTCCCCAAAATACCTCTTCCACACCCGGCAGGTGTATCAGTTCCCTTGTTTCTCGTTCCCAATCCACGGGCACCTGTTCATCCTCCCGCGGAAAACAGACCAAGATCGTCAATCGTATCATGATGCCTCTTCCTCCAAAGTTCCTACCAAGCCCAAGGCCTTTGCTTGTGCCTGCATGCCTTCAATGGTCAGCTGCGTCAAGGTTTCCCAAGGCATATTCAGTCTGTCTGCCCCGTCTTGGATTACCTCTCGGTTACAGCCCGCTGCAAAGGATTTTGCTTTCCACTTCTTCTTTACGGACTTTACCGTAAGATCCAAGATGGATTTGGAAGGCCGCATCAATACGACTGCTGTAATCAAACCGGTCAACTCATCCACGGCATATAAGGATTTTTCCATATCCATTCGCGGCTCTACCTCCGTGCAGAGCCCGTAGCCGTGGCTCAAAATTGCGCGTACCATTGCATCTCCATATCCCGCTTCCCGCAGCATAGCTTCTACATGCTGGCAGTGCTCTTCAGGATATTCTTGATAATCCAGGTCGTGCAGCAAGCCTGCTACACCCCAAAGATCCTCATCTTGATGAAAATGGCGCGCCATACGCCTCATGGCTGCTTCCACCGCATACGCGTGCTTTAACAAAGACTCGCTTTGTACATGCTGCGCGAGCAGCGAAAGCGCTCGTGGTCGGTTGCCCTCGTCCATTTATACAAGGTCCCCCTTTAAAATTTATAATCATTAGCTATTATATCATGTTTCTGGGCTTCTGTGTATTCTGTGTTTTTTCTTTCTCAGATTCCCTGTTTTTTGTGGCTTTTTCTCGGCTTTTTCATGGCTTTTCCCTAGAATCGCCAGATTTTTCGAATTTTATCTAGGAAAATAAGTTAAAAAGTGCTAAAGTATTCCACAAAAGGGACAGGCCTGCGCTCGTCTCTTATCTTATGTTGTGTTTTTTTATTTTAACAAATCAGGAGGTTTCCCTATGGAAAAAGCCTTTGGCAAAACGCTGTCACTTTTGTGTTTGGCGCTATGTCTTACCTTTGCAGTCTCTGCCTGCGGCGGTGCAGACCCGCTTGTAGGTACCTGGACGGACAACAATGAGGACGGCCTGACCATCACCTTTACTCAGGATCACACCTTTGCCATCAGCAGCGAGAGCGGTACGATGCTTACCGGTACCTATGCCCTGGACGGCGAAACGCTGGAGCTAAAATGTGACCAGGCCTCTTTACAAGCAGGGCCATGGAGCATAGAAGGGGATGTGCTGACGCTCACCTTGGACGATAGTGTGCATCAATACCAACGACAAACTGAATCGCCGTCGGCATAAAAGGAAAGGCAAGCCTTTCCTTTTTCTTTTTCTTCCCTGCTTTTTTCATTGACTTTGCGTTTCAAGTATGAAATAGTATGGATGACTATGAAACATTTTTGTATCTATCCAAAGGAGGGGTTCTTTTTGCAACGCCGTTATGATGTCATATGTGTAGGCCAGCTTTGTGCAGATATTTTGGTGCGCCCTGTCAATGAAAAGATTTTTACCGTGGACTCCACGCCGGTAGATTCCATGCTTCTATGGCCCGGCGGCGATGCACAAAATGAATCCTGCGTCATGGCCAAGCTGGGGATGAAAACCGCCCTGGTGGGCAAAATCGGCCACGATATTTGGGGGGACGCCATCGTGGACATTGTGACCAAAAGCGGCGTAGATCTTTCACATGTGGTGCGCGATGATACGGTGAATACCTGTACCTCCGTTGCGTTGATTTTTGAAGATGGTCGCCGAAATTTTCTCTATCAAGGCGGTGGCAACGATGCCTTTACTGCAGACGACATTGATTTTTCGCTGTTTTCACAGACAAGGCTTGTTACCTTAGGCAGTCTGTTTTCCCTTCCCGGCTTATTGGAGTCCGGTTTTGCAACCATTGTGCAAAAGGCACACGAGGCAGGCGCCCTGGTTTCCGCCGATACTGCCCAGGTGCCGGAAGGATACACCGCAGAAAGCATACGCCCCATCATCCAGGATCTGGATTATTTCATGCCAAGCTACGAAGAAGCTTCCAAATTGGTGAATAGTGACAATCCTGAAACCATTGTCGATCGTCTTAAGGCGGTATGCCGCGGCGTTGTCATCTTAAAGCATGGCGGCGACGGCTGCTATGTCAGCGATGGCCAGCAATCATTCCATATGCCGCCGTTTAAGGTCAACGCCATCGATACTACGGGGGCAGGGGATAACTTTACTGGTGGATTTATGACGGCCGTTCTCAAAGGATTTAGTTTACGGGAATGTGCCCGTTTTGCCAATGCCACTGGTGCCATTTCCGTTCAAAGCATCGGCACAACTACTGCCATCCAAAATTTCCAGCAGGTCATGGATTTTTTGGCGGCGCATCCTGCTTGATTCCAAAAAAAGCGCACCTGGGTGCGCTTTTTTCTCGCTCCAATTGTAAACCTGTATAATATTTAAAATTGACATATGCTGTTTTCTCCCTGTACCATGTATAAAAAATCCATCGTACAGGAAGTGCAGCTATATGCCCGTTACCAAAAATCGTTTATATCTATTGATCCTTTGCTCGCTGTTTGCAGCGTTGTGCGCCATCGGTGCTTTTATCAAAGTTCCCCTGGCCTGGCTGCCCATCACACTTCAAACCTTCTTTTCTACCCTGGCCGGGCTGCTGCTCGGCAAAAAGTGGGGCACAGTATCCGTTGTCGTGTATCTGCTTCTCGGGTTGATTGGCCTTCCCATCTTTACGCAGGGCGGCGGCATCGGCTATGTAACCAAGCCGACCTTTGGCTTTTTGCTCGGCCTAGCCCCAGCCACCTTTTGTACCGGTCTATTGTTTGAACGCTCCCGCAAATCCTGGTCTTCCGCTTTTCTTGCGTCGTTGGCAGGTGCTGTCATTCTTTATGTTGTAGGTCTTCCTTATTTTTATGGGATCATGACCCTCTATCTCCAACAAGCCATGACGGTTTCTCAGCTCTTTGCCGTTTACTGTTTACCTACACTGCCCGGCGATGTTATAAAATGCATCGTCTGCGCCAGCGTAGTCGGCAGGCTACGCACTGCGCTTTCTCAAAAGCTCCCGGTATAACCATATCTTCTTTCGGTTACAGTAAAGGGGAAAGGAGGCGTCTTTGATGGATCTATATCAACGCATCCAGCTATACGCAAAGGAGATTCAGCACTTTATGGAGGTGCATCCCTATGGGCAGTTTGTTTCCGGCAAGGCAAAGAATCCCAAGAAAAAATAAACGTTTGCCCTCATTTTCATTTGCTTATATAGATAACTGGGATATAATGGAAATAACCCTATCATAAAAGGAGTGTGTATCAATGAGCAGAGAACAGAAGTTTTTTGTATGTAACCATTGCGGAAACCTAATTGGAATGATCCACAATGCCGGTGTACCGGTCGTATGCTGTGGAGAAAAAATGCAGGAGCTTGTCGCCAACACCACAGATGCAGCGCAGGAAAAGCATGTGCCGGTGGTAAAGGTAGATGGCAATTTGGTGCATGTATGCGTGGGTAGCGCCGCGCACCCCATGACTGAAGAACATTCCATCGAATGGGTCTATGTACAGACCAACCAAGGCGGCCACCGCAAAGCGTTGTCTCCCAACGGTGCGCCGGAGGCCGATGTGGCGCTGACAGACGGCGAAAAACCGCTGGCAGTGTTTGCATACTGTAACCTGCATGGCCTATGGAAAACCGATCTCGATTGATAAAAAGGCCCGGAACATGCCTAGGTTTCGGGCCTTTTTTATTTTTTTCTTGCATTTGTTCCCTCAGACAGTATACTGAAAAAGACTGCTTTGTATCCAAAAAGGGGGATCAATATGGAGTTTACAGCGATTGTAAAAGCTATCAGCGGTGCGCTGTGGGACAATATACTGCTTGTGCTGTTATGTTGTACAGGCGTCTATTTTACTTTACGCCTCCGTTTTGTTCAAATCGTAAAGTTTAAGGATGGCTTCAAAAAGGTATTTGGCGGTTTCCGCTTTAAGGGTAAAAAGGCTGGCAAAGAGGGGATGAGCTCTTTTCAGGCATTAACAACCGCCATCGCAGCGCAAATCGGTACCGGCAATATTGCAGGCGCAGCCACAGCTGTGGTTTCTGGCGGCCCCGGCGCTATCTTTTGGATGTGGATCAGCGCTTTTTTTGGCATGGCAACGATCTTTTCCGAGGCCACGCTTGCGCAAAAATTTAAAACCACTGTTCATGGCGAGGTCACGGGTGGGCCGGTTTATTACATTAAAGCAGCGTTTAATGGGCGTTTTGGCCGTGTTCTAGCGGCATTGTTTGCCATTTTTATCATTTTAGCCCTAGGCTTTATGGGGAATATGGTGCAGTCCAATTCCATTTCGGAGGCGTTTGACATTGCCTTTGGCATGCCCTCCTGGATCGTTGGGGTATTTGTAGCGCTTTTGGCAGGCTTTATCTTTATGGGTGGCATTCGGCGCATCGCGTCTGTTACGGAAAAGCTTGTACCCATTATGGCTCTGCTTTATATTGCTGGCTCTCTGATTGTCATCGGTGTCAATTATCAGCATATCGGCCAGGCCTTTGTCTCTATTTTCATAGGCGCCTTCCGGCCCGAAGCAGTATTGGGCGGAGCCGCCGGCATTTCGGTTAAAATGGCAGTTCGTTATGGTGTTTCACGCGGCCTGTTCTCCAATGAAGCCGGCATGGGCTCTACGCCGCATGCGCATGCATTGGCCAAAGTAGATCATCCATGCGATCAGGGCGTTGTTGCTTTGATGGGTGTTTTTTTGGATACGTTTGTCGTGCTCACATTAACGGCACTTACTTTTTTGACTACCGGTGCGCTATCGTCCGGAGAAACCGGTTCAAAATTGGCACAGGTCGCCTTTTCCTCTGTGTTCGGGCATTTCGGTGATATTTTCGTGGCGCTGTGCATGTTCTTCTTTGCATTTTCCACCATTGTGGGCTGGTACTTTTTTGGGCAAACCAATATCAAATATTTGTTTGGCGCAAAGGCTGTAAAATTGTATTCCGCCATCGTCTTGATCTTCATCATGGTTGGTTCCATGTTAAAGGTAGATCTTGTCTGGGCATTGAGCGATTTATTCAATGGTTTGATGGTGATCCCGAACCTGCTGGCCCTCTTGGCGCTCAGTGGGCTGGTTTCCAAGCTGTATAAAGAATATCAACAGAAAAAGGTCATAAAAAGCGACTGACCGCTTTTCTGGTTGAATTTTAGAAAATCGTAAAAAATTATGCTCTTGCCGGAGGTTTCTATGAAGGCATCCAAACAAAATACGTTTCTTTCAGTCTTGCTGTTGATCGTCTATACCATCACCTATGCGATTTCCTTTACATGGGAAACGCCTATCGCTTTCTATTATTATGGAATGACAGCAGGCACCGCACTTCTCTTTATTTTGTTTTTACGCAATCTAAAGCCGTTATACTACGCTATTTTTTCTTTCTTTACCGTCATGGCCCAATATTTCGGCTCTATGCTGGGAGCCTATCACGCCATCTCTTTTTACGATCTGCTCCTGCATTTTTCCAGCGGCATTCTTTTGATCCTGGTCGGCTATCTTCTATATACTGCGCTCGTGCGCCGCTATGAGGTTGACTCTAGGGCCGTGCTGCTGCCCGTTTTATTTTCCCTCTTCCTGGCCATTGCCGCCGCGGGCCTTTGGGAGGTATATGAATTCTGTGGGGATACATTTTTTCATTTGCAGGCGCAGGGCGGATCGTTGACCGATACCATGACTGACATCATCGCCGGCTCTTGCGGCGCTTTGATTGGGGCAGTTTTTTTGGCCTCTTCGCTGAAAAAGCACAAACAACCGCAAAAAGACAAAAGGCAGGATTGATTCCTGCCTTTTGCCTTAGTTGTGCGTAATCGTTCCTTTCGGCGTACGGTTGAACAACAGCTTAATACACCAAAGGCTGCACAAGCCCACAATGGTGTATATAATGCGCGCTGCAATCGTCGCCGGCCCGCCGCAAATCCATGCAACGAGGTCAAACTTCGCCAACCCTACCAGCAGCCAGTTAATGCCGCCGATGATGGTAATTAGCAATGCAAACGTGTCCATTTCCTGTCACCTCTATCAAATGATATTTCGTATTCAGTATTGACGAGGTCTTGCAAAACTATACGCTGCATTGCCTATGAATCGCTGGAAGCATTGGCATCGTTTTCCAAAAATACATTATCGCATCATTATGGTTTGATATTTTATATGGTTGAATAAATATTTGTAAAATTTTATAATGTTTTCATATCTTTTCTCTGCCACCCCTTGCGATAGCGTTTCAGGCTTTTGCTTTTGTAGCGTTGCCCATACGGCTTGTTTTCTTTCTCTGTCGGCAACTTGTCCAATTGCTGATGCGTTTTTGCTGGAGATCCCGTTTCAGATAAGGCATAGATTCTTTGTAACAGCACCCCCTTCCTTAGACAACGACGCCAAATGCTGCATTGAACAGAGCTGGAAAATCCTATGATGACAAGCTGCGTGATGCAAACTGGCTACCCTGCGCCGGCAAAAAGCCTTCAAACGCAATGCAGATTTCCCCCTTCCTTCTACGCCTTTTCCTACCCGTTTTCGCCTTTCTCCCTCGCATGCCATTTCCCAGGGGGTATTTGTCCGTTACATATGTTACAATAGGATTTGCGGCCTCCGACCTATGTATGCCGCAAACCATTTGATAAAGGAACATTCAGCTATGGCGGAAAACATTTTAATTGTAGACGATGAAAAATCCATCGCGGATCTGGTGGAGGTTTATCTGACAAACGAAGGATATCATGTATACAAATTTTATACGGCGGCAGAGGCCCTATCCTGCATTGAAACACAAGCATTGAGTCTTGTTATCCTGGATGTAATGCTGCCGGATATGGATGGTTTTGCGCTGTGCCAAAAGATTCGAGAAACGCATCTTTTTCCCATCATCATGCTCACTGCCAAGGTGGAGGATATGGATAAGATCACAGGGCTAACCCTTGGCGCCGACGACTATATCACAAAGCCCTTCAATCCATTGGAACTCATTGCGCGTGTGAAAACGCAGCTGCGCCGATATACCAGATATAACAATACACCGGCAGACCGGGACAAAGCCCCAGATGAAATCGATATCCGCGGCCTTCACATTTCAAAAAGCAGCCATAAATGCTCTCTAAATGGAAAAGAATTGAGCCTAACGCCACTGGAATTTAGCATCCTTTGGTATCTTTGCGAACGAAAAGGCAACGTAGTTTCCTCTGAAGAGCTGTTTGAATCGGTTTGGGGGGAAAAATATTTGGACAACAACAATACCGTCATGGCACACATCGCTAGGCTGCGGGAGAAGATGCATGAACCCGCCAGAAGGCCCAAGTATGTCAAAACGGTATGGGGGGTGGGCTATACCATTGAGTGAACGCAATACCAAAACAAATCATCCGTACCGCAGCCGTATCACACGGCATGTATTGTTTCAATATTTTCTTTCTCTCATTGGATTTGTCATCGGCCTTTGCGTAGTGGTGCTGCTCGGGTGGCAGCTATGCGCATCGGTCATATGGCAGCCCTATGATCCCCTTTATCAGCTATTGTCCTGGATCCGGGATTATATTCTTTTGGTTGGCGGCGTGGTCTGCCTAGTGGGGTGGACCATCATCACCTATTATTTTATGTCCAGGCCGCTTCGGTATTTGGATCAGGTTGTAGCCGCTTCAGGCCAGCTTGTAAACAATCGGAATGAACCCATCGTGCTGCCGGAGTCCATGAAAAACGTGCAAGATGAGCTCAATTTATTTCGCGAGCAGGCCATTCGCAACGAAGCGATGGCCAAAGAAGCCGAGCAGCGCAAAAATGATCTCATCGTGTACCTAGCGCATGATCTGAAAACGCCGTTGACCAGTGTGATCGGATATTTAACGCTTCTTCAGGATGAGCCGCAGATCTCCGCCGATCTGCGCGCCCGCTACACTGGCATCGCGTTGGATAAAGCGCTGCGGCTGGAGGATCTCGTCAACGAATTTTTTGATATTACGCGCTTTAACTTAACTGCTCTAACGCTGGAACTGGAACGCATCGACCTTACACGTATGCTTTCCCAGATCGTCAGCGAATTTACCCCCATCTTGGCGGAAAAAGGGCTTTTCTGGCAAACGGATCTGGTGCCCGGCGTTGAGCTTGTATGCGATCCAGACAAGCTGGAACGCGTATTGGATAATCTCATCCGCAACGCAATCAATTACAGCTATGAAAACAGCGCGATTTCCCTTGCCATGTCCGCACAGGCAGAGAGTGTGCAAATCGTAGTGAAAAATCATGGCCGCACCATTCCGCCCGATAAGCTGGGCCGCATATTCGAACAGTTTTTCCGATTGGATTCGTCTAGATCCTCTTCTACGGGCGGTGCAGGGCTGGGGCTTGCCATCTCCAAAGAGATCGTAGAGCTGCATCATGGCACCATCCATGCCGCAAGCGAAAATGAAAGCATTGCTTTTACCGTCCGGCTTCCGTTGGATTGTCAGAAAATCGTATGAATTTGGACAGAAAATCATCATCGTTTTGAAACAAAGCCTATAAATATAAAATGCCCTGTTTTGGTACATTTTCAGTATCAAGACAGGGCATTTTTTAATCCCGGAAAGGAACATCCATGAAACGTAAAAGAGTCACAGAGCTCTTCCCCTTTTTAATCCCCCTGCGCACCAAGCAGCGCAAGTTCTGTTTTTATCTTGGCATGCGCCTGGATAAAAACACCTATTGCAAGGCTCGTTTGGAAGGCGCCCTCCCGTATGTGGTCTTTGAGGATTCCAGCCAGCTATACAACACAGAAACCGGGTTTGATATGGTCTATCAGGAAAACAAGGTATTCAACTTGAAGCTGGCTGCCAAAGAGCTAAACGGCCTGTTGATTCGGCCGGGAGAAACTTTTTCCTTTAGCCAAGCCATCCGTTATGCAGACCGCCACACCCCGTATAAAGAGGGGTTAACCGTTGTCAATGGGCATCTAACGACAGCGCCGGGCGGGGGCATGTGCCAAATTTCCAATCTGCTGTTTTGGCTGTTTCTGCATACGCCGCTGACCATTGTGGAGCGGCATGGCCACGCCAGCAAGGATTTCCCCGATCCTCCTAGCGACCTGCCCACTGGCGTAGACGCCACCATTTCAGAGGGCTGGCTGGATCTAAAGGTAAAAAACGATACCAATCGTACCTATCAGATCCTCCTTTCGTTTGACAGCCGCCACCTTTTCGGCCGCCTCTTGTGCTCGGAAGAGGATGCCTGTCTATATCGGATTCAAAACGGCGAAATCTCGTATATACGCCAAAACAAAGAGATTATTCAGCTGGCCGATATCATCCAGACACGCATAGACCGAGGCTCTGGACAACCCGTTGAAAGCCGTAGGCTCTACCAAAATAAATGCCGTATCGGCTATCCCCTTCCATCAAACATCAACATAGCAGAGAAAGGATAAATCGATGAAACAGAAAAACGTAGCCGTGTTTTTTGGCGGCTGTTCTCCAGAATACAGCGTATCCCTTACTTCGGCGCATGCAGTGCTGAGCCATCTGGATTGGCACAAATACAACATCCTCCCTATCGGCATCTCTAAGGACGGCAGCTGGTATTACTATACCGGCAGCCTGGAGCATCTGCTGGATGATACTTGGCTTAGGTGTGAAGACTGCATTCCCGCTATGCTTTCTCTGGACCGCGGCGCACACAAGCTGTATGTATTTGAAGCCACCGGCATATCCTCCTTGCCAGTCGATGTCGCGTTTCCCGTCCTTCATGGCAAAAATGGGGAGGATGGCACCATTCAGGGCGCCATCTCGCTGTCTGGGGTTGCGCTGGCGGGCTGCGGCGTATTGGCCTCTGCCCTTTGTATGGACAAAGACCGTTCCCATAAATTGGTCTCCCTGGCAGGCGTGCGCGTGCCCCAGGGGCTTGTTCTGGAATCGGGCTACACATTGCAGCAGGCCGTGGCCTTTGCAGAAAAGGTTGGGTACCCGTTGTATGTAAAGCCGGTAAAAGCCGGATCTTCCTTTGGTATCACGCGGGTGGCGTCCCCAAATCAGCTCTCCAAGGCCATCGATGGCGCTTTTCTTTATGATAACCAGGTCGTTCTTGAGGAAAACATTGAAGGCATTGAAGTGGGCTGCGCTGTATTGGGCACAGAAACCCTTTTGACCGGAGCGGTAGACGAAATCGAACTTTCCAAAGGATTTTTCAACTTTACTGAAAAGTACACGCTGCAGACCTCCGCCATCCATGTGCCTGCACGCATCAGCGACGCCAAAGCCGAGGAAATCAAGCAGACAGCCAAACGGATTTACCGCGCGCTTGGCTGTGCAGGGTTTGCCCGGGTGGATTTGTTCTTAACGCCGTCAGGGCAGCTCGTATTCAATGAGGTCAACACCATTCCCGGCTTTACCGAGCACAGCCGTTATCCCGGCATGATGAAAGCGGCCGGTTATTCCCTGACGGATGTGTTGGATCGTATCATCGAACAGGCGGTGGCACAATGAAAACATTGACGCTTCTGCAAAAAGAAATCCATACCGGCAGCCTCATCTTGGTAAACGCAGCGGCAGGCTATCGTGAAGATGCGCAAACGTCCCTGGTTCCCGTGCTGGAAAGCTATCCTGCCATCCAGATGCAGCGCCGAGCCGCCGTACTTCTTTCCAATTTGATGGATTCTTTCCATGGATGGCAGCACATTGTACCGGTCAGCGGCTGGCCCATTATCTTCTGTTCATTCAAATTCGGGGT